>JAEEGI010006488.1_pt1 | contig 26397 bp, 26 predicted proteins | sample 8958751 | NCBI WGS metagenome assembly JAEEGI01 (sample SAMN16246545, study PRJNA631951) | gut metagenome | biome: gut microbiome; feature: rumen; material: KS-attached | host: Bos | place: Iran: Karaj | collected 2018-10 | reverse complement strand
CTTGCACTCATCTTCTTCCTTCAGCTGCCCTTCGATCACCTTTCCTCCGGCCATCTCGATGATCGCCGCATAGGCGACATAAGCCGGTGTCGGCAATATGACCTCATCACCGGGTTTGAGGATCGTCCGCAAAACGATATCGATCGCCTCGGAACCGCCCACCGTGACGATGCAGTTTTCATCACCGTTATAGTCGACATTGAAACGTCGGCTGTAATAATCACAGATCCCTTTCCTTAATTCGGGAAGACCCTTGTTGCCGGTATAGAAAGTGCGGCCCTTTTCGATCGCGTGGATCGCTTCTTCCCTGATGTGCCAGGGCGTGATGAAATCAGGCTCACCGACACCTAAAGAAATGACGCCTTTCTTGGTTGCGGCAATGTCAAAAAACTTCCGGATGCCGCTGGGTTTGATATAACGTACGGTCTGATTGATTTCCTCGTCAAAGATCATGGTGTGACCAGAAGCCTTTCAACGCCTTCTCTTTCATCTTCAAAAAGATAGCCGTTTTTCTTGTATTCTTTCAGAACGAACATCGTTTCCGTGCCGTTGACGCCCTCTGTCGGCGCCAGCTTGTGGGCAACGAAGTTGGATATCTCACGCATGTTCGTGGCATTCACCACCAGCATGAATTCCGCCTTGCCGGAGATCAGCGTCAGAGATTCCACTTCCGGAAATCTTGCGATCCTGGCAGCCAGTCTGTCATAGCCGGCATCTCTTTCCGGAACGCAGTTGACGAAAATGACCGCCTTGGAGATCTCCACATCGGCTTTCTCCCAGTTGATGATCGTATGATAACCGGCGATCACGTTATTCTTCTCATAATCTTCGATCTCTTCCTGCACCGCATCTTCTTCTTCATTGAGCAGAGCAGCCAGATCCTTCACTTCATAACGCGCGTTCTTTTCCAGCAGTTTCAGTAATTCCTTCATAATCAGACCTCTTTTTATGTTTTTCATTCTAACACCAACAACTGTCAAAGTATAGAAAAAGCAGGTCCTTACCTGCCTTATACTATTCCTTTTCCTTCTTGTTTTTGAAGACGAAGAGCTTGGAAATGAAATAATTCAATATCGCCGTCACCGGGATCAGGACTGCTTTTACGATCCTGAGATCAAAGCCGAGAATATCGACAAACAATAGGATCGAGAGTTCTTCCACACCCAGGGTGAAGATCCTGGCTGAGGCAAACTTGATCAGTTCATTGATGAAACTGTTGTTGGTCCGATCAAAGAACAGATAGCGGAACAGTACAAATGAGATCAGTGTTGAAAGCAGCCACGCCAGGACATTGGCGATCGTTCCGTATAAATGGAACGTTTCTGCCAGAGCGATCGTAAAGACATAATTGGCGATCGTTGAAAGCATGCCCAGGAAACAATAGATCCAGAAGGCCTTCTTCCATTCATAAAGCGGTTTTACGATCCTGATGATCGGCAAAGATACGATCCAGTCGAAGATCGCAAACTGCGGTTTGTTGTTGACATCGTTATTGATCTGTTTTTCTTCCATCAGCTTAATTCCTTTATCTTTTCTGCAAGTCCGTCAACGATATAAAGCGGTGTGGAACAAAGTCCGACCCTGATCCCTTCATTGACCTTGATCGTGTAGATATGATGATCGACCAGCCTTTCATGGATCCGGTCTCTTTCCTCATTGTCCTTCACCCTGATCGTCACGAAGAATCCGTCGGCAGACTGATATAATTCTAAACCACAATCCTTCGCTTGTCTAATAAACAGGTCGGTCCTTTGCTTCAGCATCTCCATTGCCGCCTTCAGTTCCTTCTCATATTCTTCCCTGTGATCCCTTAAGACAGAGGCAATGTTCAGCATTCCTGCGTTGTTCAGATTGGACCAGGTCGCCCTGGCAGTTCTTGAACACAGATTCATGTAGTGATCCAGGAATTCTTCATCATTGTTGACAGCGATCAGTGCGCCGAGCCTTTGTCCGTAATACGAGAAGGCTTTGGAACAGGATGCCGCCAGCAGGACCAGGACGTTGTCGCTGATCTCATCAAAGAGTTCGAAATACTTCTTCGGATCGCCGCTTGCGTAATCGATGTAGGCAATGTCACACAGCAGCACCGCTTCTCTGTCCAGGGAATTGAGTTTCTCCATGATCTGCTTCCACTGCTTGAATGTATAGGCATGTCCCAAAGGATTCTGACAGGGCGAATTGATGATCAGGAAGACCTTGTCTTTCACGGAATCGATCGCCGCAAACAGATCATCCAGATCATAGACATCGTAATTGATACTCTTCAGATTGTGTTCGTCGCAGATGACCCTGTAATTGCCCCAGGCGATCTTAGGATAGATGATGCTGTCTCCTTCCTCGAGACATGTACTCACGGCACAGGAGATCGCACCGGTACCTCCAGGTGTCGCCATGGCCATGTGATGATTCTTTATCCTTCCGCCTGTGACAAAATCACGGATCAGATCGATGTATTCCTGATTGCCGGCAGGAGATGCCGAATAGGCAGCCCGCTGCGCCGGAGTGATCTCGGCTTCGCTTTTAAAAACACAGTCATAGGTGAACAGCTTTCCGTCTTCTCCGTAGAGACAGCCCGCTGTCGCATTGATCGCCTCAGGATCCTTCTTGGCCGCATTGACCACAGAAAAGATATTGTCGACATATCTCTTCGTGTTTTCCGTTTTTCTGACAAACTTCATATTCAAAACCTCTTATTCATCTGCTTCCAGCAGCGCAACCGCACTGGCATATTTTCTTTCATGAGAGATGGAGACAAAGATCTTATAATCCTTATAAGATATCTCCGGTTTTCCCTTTTCATCATTGACGATATTGAGATCGGGCATGTTGGGGACCTCATAATCGGAAAGACACTTGATGATGGCTTCCTTGGCCGCAAAACGTCCGGCTGTAAACTGGATCATTCTTTCTTCTGAGAATGATTTGGCTTTTTCAAATTCCTCTGGCGATAAGACCTTGCGCATGAAAGGATCGCAAATCGCCTTTCTGACTCTTTCGATCTCAACGATGTCTGTGCCGATACCTCTGATCATTGATACAAATCCTCCAGATCACTGCTTCTCTTTGTCTTTTTCAGTTCCTCGTAGATGGCCTTCAGCTGCTGCTCATAACGATTTGCGTTGAAGGACGGGAACAGATCCAGATCCTTGAGCTCATCGGGAAGATATTGAATCTTATGGAAACAGTCATAACGCTCATAGGAATACTGTTCTTCTTTCCTTAAACCGACAGGTGTCAGCCGCAGGTATTTGGGCATGTCATAAGCCTTTTCTTCCACCAGGCCCTGCGCCTTGTGTAAGGCATCCACGCCGGTCCTGGACTTGGGTGACAGACACAGATCGATCACCTGAATGCCCAGAGGAATGATCGCTTCCGGGAAACCGACATGTTCCGCCGATTCACAGGCCGAGATCGTTCTGGCCGCCAGCTGCGGATTGGCCAGGCCGATGTCCTCATAAGCGATGACCAGCAGTCTTCTGGAGATCGCCTCCACATCGCCGGATTGTGCCAGCAGCGCCAGATAGTATAATGCCGCATTGGGATCGGAGCCTCTGATCGACTTCTGAAACGCCGACAGCAGATCGTAATGGCCGTCTTCCGAAGCAAATGCCCGGTTATTGACGTTCCTGCAGTTCTGGGCAACATCTTCTTTTGTGATCCTGTCATTCTTGCAGATGATCGCCGAGATCTCCAGGATGTTCAAAGCCCATCGGATATCGCCGTTGACGGTATCGCAGATCAGATTCAGGGCGTCCTCATCGATCTCGTATTTTCCGTTTAATCCTTCTTCCGCCTTCAGGGCATGTTCGATTCCTTCTTTGATATCATCTGCGTTCAATGGTTTGAACTCAAACAGATGACAGCGGGAGCGGATGGCCGGATTGATCGAATGATAGGGATTGGCGGTGGTGGCGCCGATCAAGATGATCGAACCGTCCTCCACATGAGGCAGCAGCAGATCCTGCTTGTCCTTGTTGAGACGGTGTACCTCATCACAGATCAGAATCAGGGAACCGGACAGCTTGGCCTCCAGGAAGATCGCATCGAGATCCTTCTTGTTTCCCGTGACCGCATTGAAACGGCGGTAAGGCTTGTGCAGCTCAGAAGCGATGACTCTGGCAAGCGTCGTCTTCCCTGTTCCCGGCGGGCCGAAAAAGATACACGAAAAGATCGTGTCATTCTCAATACACTTGCGTATCACTCCGTCTTTACCGACCAGATGTTTCTGGCCGAGGATCTCATCCAGATTCTCAGGCCTGAGCCTGAATGCCAGCGGTTCTCTCATTTTCTTCCTTCAGATAAGGGATCGCCTTACGGATATCATCTATCACCATGACTGCCTTATCAACATCCTCTTCACTCAGTTTTGCCAGATCCTGCACGATGATCAGAGGAATGCCTCCTTTGATCGCAGCCTGGGCACCGTTGTGTCCGTCTTCGAATACCAGAGCTTCTTCAAGCGGAACACCGAAATGTCCGACCGCCTTCAGAAAGATCTCCGGATCCGGCTTGCCGTGTTCGACTTTGTCTCCCGTGATCACGTAATCAAAATAAGAATCAAGTCCGGCATTCTTCAGACAGGCAATCGTCTTGTCTTCGTGGGTCGTAGTTGCGACCGCCATCGGGATGTTGTTTTCCTTGCAGAAATCAAGGATCTCGATCACGCCCGGTCTTTTGGGGATCGCTTCGTGATAGACGATCTTATCGACCTTTTCCCAGTAACGGCGCATATATTCATCGATCGGGAAATCGCCGTCATAATATGCCGCAACTTTCCCGGGATATAACGCCCAGCTGCCGCCCATCAGGGAACACAAAAACTCATGGCTCAGCGGCTTTCCCAGTTCCTCGGAAACTTCCATTCCGATCCTGATATAAAGATTTCGTTCGGAATCCAGCAGGAGTCCGTCCATATCAAACACACATAAGCGGATCATACACAACCATTATAACCTATCGCTTTTTCATAAACGAAACGAGGTTTCAGAAAAACGGTTTTTCAACCGTTTCTCTCTTTATCTGATTTTTGCGTAGGCAACTGCGATCTGGGAAGCTACCTTGGCGTTGTTGTAGGCAAGCTGCAGATTGGAAGCCAGGGAATCGCCGCCGCTGAGTTCCTTGATCTTGGCCAGCAGGAAAGGAGTCGTAGCCTTGCCGTGAATGCCCTGCTGCTTCGCCAGCTCCAGAGCCTCTTCAATGATCTTGTCGATGACTTTGTGGTCCATGGAATACTCATGCGGGATCGGATTTCCTACCAGCATGCCGCCTTCCAGACCCAGATCCCACTTCGTCTTCATGATCAGGGCAACTTCTTCCGCATCCTTGGCGTTATGATCGACACCGAAACCGGAAGATTCGCAATAGAAAGCCGGGAAATCATCTGTCTGGTAACCGAGTACCGGAACACCGAATGTTTCAAGATATTCCAGTGTCAGCCCGATATCAAGGATCGACTTGCATCCGGCACCGACGACACAGACATTGGTATGTGCCAGTTCCTGCAGGTCGGCAGAGATATCCATCGTCTCCTGTGCGCCTCTGTGCACACCGCCGATACCGCCGGTCGCAAAGATGCGGATGCCTGCCATGTCGGCGATCATCATCGTCGTAGCGACAGTGGTCGCAGCCGGTCTTTTGGTCGCCAGATAAACGGCAACATCTCTTCTGGAAGCCTTGGCGATATCCTTGCCGTTACACATGAACTCCAGCTCGTCCGCATTCAGACCGACCTTGAGTTTTCCGTCAAGGATCGCCATGGTTGCCGGGATCGCTCCCTGACCTCTGACGATCTCTTCGACCTTGTGCGCGAATTCGAGGTTCTCGGGATAAGGCATGCCGTGAGAAAGGATCGTCGATTCCAATGCTACGATCGGCTTGTTTTCAGCGATCGCCTGTTCAATTTCGGGTGTGATTGATAAATAGTCTCTGTAATTCATTTTTCATTCTCCTTTATGATTTCGTCCAGTAAAGCGACGGACATGTTTTCATTGATCGTTCCGGGGGCTCTGACAGCGGCAATTCCGGCAGCCAGGCCGTAGTCGACAGTCTCTTCGACCGATAAGCCGCTGACCTCACCGTGGATCAGGGCAGCCATCAGGGCATCTCCGGCTCCTGAGGCATTGACCATGTGCTTTTCCTCTTTGAACTTCTTGCGGTATTTTCTTTCATGATCCATATACAGGATACCCTCTTCTGACAGCGATGTGACGATCTTTTTCAGACCTTTGTCCAGAAGACTTCTGCAGGCCTTTTCAAGATCATCGTCATCCCTGATCTTCATGCCGGAAAGATTCTCCAGCTCGCTGCGGTTGGGCTTGATCAGATCAAAATACGGAACATAAGGCCTGACCTTCAGAGCGAAGTTGTCGGAGATCGGATCGATGTAGATACCGACCTTGTCCTTACAGATATCGATGAGTGTTTCGATCGCCTCATTGCTCAGCGAGGGATCGATGACCACCAGTCCTGCTCCGGCAATGATCTTTTCCTTGCCTCTTAAGTATTCCGGTGTGATGTGATCGAGGATCGACATGTCGCAGATCGCCAGATACATGTCGTTGTTTTCATCCTGTATCTGCATGAAGACACCGGATGACACACCGGAAACCTGCAGGGAATCGGAATAATCGATCTGATTCTTCTGAAAATCCTCGACGATGCTGTGGCCGTAGCTGTCATCGCCGTACGCCGTGATGATCCTGGCTTTTCCGGATAATCTCACATAGTTGGTGATGATGTTGTGCATGACACCGCCGACCGAACTGCGGATATCCGCCGGATGATCGTAATGGGTCCTGATCTTGATCCGCGATTTGCCGTAGACATCGACATTGCTGGCACCGATACCCACGACATAGCTTTCATCGTTGATGATATAGCCCTTGCCCAGCAGATAACCCTGCCTCTGCAAGGAAGAGATATGGACCGCCACTGTCGACCTTGATATATGCAAAAGCTCCGCGATCTGATTCTGTTCGATCGTCGGGTCGGCTTTGATGATCTCCAGTATTTCCCTTTCCTTGTTTGTCATAATGATGTTTAGCTATATAAGCACATGTTTATTATATCACCTCGGTCATTCATGTGGAAATAAATCGCAGAATAAGAGATAATAAAGACAATAAAAAGGAGAAATTCAATGGCAAAATTTGTTTGTAAAGTCTGTGGTTACGTTTATGAAGGTGATGTCCCTCCGACAGAGTGCCCCGTATGCCATACCGGTGCGGAAAACTTTGAAGAAGTCAAGGGTGAGATGAAGCTCGCTGCCGAACACAAGTTCGGAATCTACGGCGAGACCGTCAAGAACAATCCCGACATCCCGGCAGAAGACAAGAAATACATCTACGATCAGCTGATCGCCAACTTCAACGGCGAGTGCTCAGAAGTAGGCATGTATCTGGCAATGGCAAGAGTCGCTCACAGAGAAGGTTATCCCGAAGCAGGTCTGTATTGGGAAAAAGCAGCTTTCGAAGAAGCGGAACATGCGGCCAAATTCGCTGAACTGCTCGGTTCCGATCTGGAAGCAAATATGACAGATTCCACGAAAGCCAACCTCAAATGGAGAGTCGACTGCGAATACGGCGCAACTGCCGGCAAGACCGAACTTGCGACAATGGCCAAGAAATACAATCTCGATGCGATCCATGACACTGTTCATGAGATGGCAAGAGATGAGGCAAGACACGGAAAAGCCCTGGAAGGCTTATTAAACAGACTGTTCAAATAATCAGATGAGGGAGAAACAGAAGTTTCTCCCTTCTTTCAAAAAGGAGTCATTATGCCAAGAAAAATCATACTGGATGTCGATACCGGATCCGATGATGCCTGCGCGATCATGCTGGCATATCTGCATAAGGATATCGACCTGCTGGCGGTCTGTACCGTCAAAGGAAATCAGCCGTTAAAATACACGACTGAAAACACACTCAGGATCAGAGATCTTCTGCATGCCGACTTCCCGGTCTACAAAGGATGTCCGGGATCCCTGGTCAAAAACATCGTCTATCCCCGCATCCCGCCTACACCCAATGCCGATGCCTATGATGAGGAAGGAAACAAGATCCACATCCATCAGGAGCTCTTCGATCTGCCCGCATCAGACGGAAAAGTGGAAGCACTCAATGCACCGGATTTCTATGTCGATTACCTGATGCATGCCTCAGAGCCGGTCACTGTCGTTGCTGTCGGTCCTCTGACCAACCTGGCAGTGGCTCTGATCATGGAACCGGATATCGTAAAGAACATCGAAGAGATCGTCATCATGGGCGGTGCCTGGAACATCACCAACGCCACCCTGGCTGCCGAGTTCAATATCTACGATGATCCCGAAGCTGCCCAGAGAGTATTGCATTGCGGCGCCAAGATCACCATGGTCCCGTTAGATGCGACACATACTGCTTATATCAGCAGGGATGATTCTGCTCAGCTCAGAAAGATCGGCACTCCGGCATCGCTGTTTGCCGCTGATCTGATCGATCTGCGCATCCTGGTACACGACTATGCCCAGCCTCTGGAAGTGCCTCACACCTGTGCCCTGCACGATCCGCTGACGATCGCCTACCTCATCGATCCGAATGTTCTGGAAGATGTCAGGTTCTGCAATGTCGAAGTTTCACTCAGCGGACTGACCGAGGGACAGACCTGCGTCGACCAGAGAGCGATCCAGGAAAACAGGAATGTCCATTTCGCCTTCAGGGGCAATCATGAACTCTTCTCGAAGATCTTCATCGATGCCTTCAGGAGCTGAACTGTGATCGATATCGAAACATTGGATGAAAAACAGCTGTGTAGACTTTTTGACCATACCCTATTGAAAGCCTATGCCTCTTCAGCCGATCTGGAAAAACTGTGCACGGAAGCCAGAGACAACGGTTTCGGCATGGTTGCGATCAACTCATCCCCCGTTTCTTTCTGCAAGGAAATACTGAAAGAAAGCGACGTTCATGTCGGTGCCGCGATCTCCTTCCCTTTGGGACAGACTACGATCGAAACGAAATGTTTTGAGACTGAAAAAGCGATCGAAGAAGGAGCCGATGAGATCGACTATGTCATCAACATTGGCAAAGTCAAAGACAGGGATTACGACTACATCCGGAAAGAGATGAAAGCGATCGTAGCGATCTGCCGCAGTCATAACGTAACAGTCAAAGCCATCTTTGAAAACTGCTATCTGGAAAAAGAAGAAATCGTTCAGCTGTGTCTGATCGCTGCCAAAGAAAAACCCGATTTCATCAAGACCTCGACCGGTTTCGGCACATCGGGTGCGACAGTTGAAGATGTGAAACTGATGAAGGAGACGGTCGGCGAAGAAGTCAAAGTCAAGGCAGCAGGCGGTATCCGGGACTGGGACACCTGTAAGGCCATGATCGAAGCCGGAGCCGAACGTATCGGCACCAGCGCATCCCTGAAAATCCTGGAAGAATTCAGGAAACAGCATAACAGATAAAACAAAAACGGAAGTCCATCGGACTTCCGTTTTCACTTATCGTTTCAGATCACGGAATCAAAGCCGGATCTTTTTTAATGCTTCACAGGCCTGACATCTTCCGCAAAAGCGCTTTCGGCTTCAGCTTCCGTGATATAGCCGTTGTTGCACATGGTGAGTAAGACCCATTCCTGTCTTGACTTGGCACCTTCATAGCCTGTCGAAAGCTGATAGATCGCCGGAGCATTGGGAATGCCTGCCAGGATGGCGGCCTGTCCCAGACTGAGATCGGAACAGTCGGCACCGTAGTAACCCATCGCTGCATCTTTGATACCCCAATAGCCGTCTCCGTAGTAATTCATGTTTGCGTATAAGGCAAACAGTTCTTTCTTGGAGAAGTGCTCTTCCAGATCGAAGAGAACGAAGATCTCTCCCATCTTCTCTTCCAGACCGTTAACATAACCATCGAAATACAGGTTCTTGGCGATCTGTTCGGTGATGGTCGATCCGCCTTCGATCATGTCTCCGGCCCGGAAATTATGATACAAAGCCCGGCACAGAGCGATGAAATCATAACCGCTGCGGCTGAAGAAACGCTTGTCTTCCACGGATATCACCGCATTGACGAAATCATCATCGATATCTTCAAAAGATACATAATCCGGATCGTCCGTATAAGAAGATACTTTTTCTTTCAACGGAACCGCTTTGATCTCTCTTTGATAGCGGACATAGCCCTGATAAAACAAGGTCGCGACGGCCGTCAGGATGCACAGCAGCAATATCCCAAGGAATCCTGCCAGCTTCTTTTTCATTCCAGATTGAGCCTTCTGTCAAGAATGAACCAGGTCAGAACGGAATATAAGATGGCAAAGATAACCGGCAGCGCCATCAGGATCAGATCATCGACAAACAGATAAGCAAAGGCTGTATGTCCGGTCATCTTAAAGATCTGCATCATCAGGAAAGAACGGGCGATACAGACTATGATCAGGAAAGCGACTGCGATCATCTTCTGATTCCTGCCGAACAGATGGCCTACTGCCGTAGCAGCGTAGATCAGACAGACAGAAGCGATCATTTCCAGCATCACAATCACGATGACCTTCAGGACTCCTAAAAGCACATCCTTCTCGATCATGCCGAAAGCCTGCAAAACCTCTTTAAAGAAGACTGCAACTTCCCTGATGCTTCCCATGACGATGCCCATGATCAGCAGGCACAGACAGAGCATCAGTCCTTCGACGAAAGCCCAGATGATCGCATTGATCACCTTTGCCAGGATATGTGTCGCCGTGCTTACCGGCAGGGCAAAGGACAGATAGCCTTCATTCTTCAGCAGACCGCGGGAGAATCTCGTGACTGTGAAGAACACACAGGCGATGATCGATCCGTTGAGAGCCGCAACAAACAGGAACGCGAAGATTGAGAACAGGAATCCCTCATCGAAATTGAACTTGACCATCAGAGAGAATACCAGCGTCAATACGACCAGGGCGATATAGATCGGATATAAATACCTGCACATCGCTTTAAAATCATATTTGATCAGTTTTCCTAACATTTGAACACCTCCCTGAAATACTCATCGACACTCTTGCCGGTAGAATCACGCAGTTCATCGACATTCTGATGAAGCACTACTTTTCCTTCCTTGAGGAAGATCGCCTCATCCAAGACACTCTCCACATCGGCGATCAGATGGGTTGAGATCAAGACCGTCGCACTCTCGTCATAATTGGATATGATCGTCCTTAAAATGAAATCCCTGGCAGCCGGATCGACACCCGCGATCGGTTCATCCAGCAGATACAGCTTCGCATGTCTGGACATCGTCAGGATCAGCTGCACCTTTTCTTTCGTACCCTTGGACATCTTCTTCAGCGGCATATCCAGATCGATACTTAACGCATTCAGCATATCGAGCGCTCTGCTTCTGTCGAAATCGGTGAAGAAATCCTCATACATATCCAGCAGTTCCCTGGCTATCATCCAGTCCGGCAGATAGTTCCTATCCGGCAGATATGACACCATGGCCTTGGTCACAGGTGAAGGAAGCTCTCCGCAGATCCTGACTTCACCTTCCGTCGGGACCAGCAGTCTAGAAGCCAGTTTGATCAAAGTCGTCTTGCCTGAACCGTTCGGTCCCAGCAGTCCTATGATCCTGCCCTCTTCAAGATGCAGATCGACGTGATCCAACGCTTTGACTGAACCATAGTACTTGCATAAACCGTTACATACCATTGTTTCCATCATTGTTTATCCTCCCAATGTTTTACGGCATTCCTGATCATCTGATCATCCATGCCCAGTTTTCTCAGATTCGCAAACATCTCGGCAATATAGTTGTCGCTGATGTCGCTTCGTAATTCCTCTATCCCTTTTTCATCGATACTGACAAAGCGGCCGCTGGTCCTTTCACTCTGGACCAGACCCTGCCGTTCCAGTTCCGCAAAAGCCTTCTGTACGGTATTCGGATTGACACCCACTTCCATCGCCAGATCCCTGACAGCCGGAAGCTTATCTCCGGATTTATATTTTCCGGAAACGATATCCATCTTCATCATCTCAATGATCTGAAGATATATAGGAATATCATCGGTAAATTTCCATGTCATAGTAAATCCTTTCTATTGTATTAATACACTAATACAATAACACATGAGAATAAGCCTGTCAACAACTTTTATAAAAAAGAAACAGGTTTCCCTGTTCCTTTATTCTGAACTGTAAATGATCCTTAAATATCCCTGATCTCTCTGTCAACACAGAAACTCACATGATCGTCCCTGTCTGTGAAAGTGACTGTCAGTTTTCCGTCTTCATAATCCGCATCGTATTCGCACTCATCTCTTCTGATCCAGAAATCAGCATATGCGATATAGTCAGTGATCAGTGCACCCTTTTCTCTGGCATATGCCACAAGTTTCGGGTAGACTTCTGTGGCATATAGACCGAAGTACTGCGGATGACAGAAAAAGAGCAGCGGAAGCTTCCGTCTCATCTTGAGATCGATGACTTTGCGGTAAGATTCCAGGATCTCTTCCGCCGTCGGCATCGGCAGTCCTTCATCCTGATTCTTCAGCATCCAGCGGCAGACATTGAACCCGTCGCTGGGGATCTGTAAAGGCGAACCGTCCGCAGGGAAGCAGGGATAATCGTCGATATAATAGCCGAAATCGCGCGTATGCCTGTATCCCCTGTCCTTCAAAGCCCTTCCCAGATTGACGCAGTACATGCCTCTTGGGGAAGCGTAGCTTTTCTCATAGGCAACACCCAGGGAATCCATCCAGGTCTCGAATTCCTCGATATCTTTCATATTGTCCTCATAGGAATCCTTGGCATTATGGACAGCACCGTGACAGCCGATCAAATTGGTATCCGAGATCAGCTGCAGTTTCTCTTTCAGATCCGGATCGTCTTCACATAACTCCTTATTGATATAGAAAAGGAATTTCGCACCGGTCTGTTTCGAAACGGCAACAAGGTTTTCAACGCCCTTTGTCAGCAAGCCGTCTCCGTCGATGCTGTAGGCAAAGACGCTTTCTGCCTCGTCAGGAAAATACCACAACGAAACATAAGGCAGTCCCGCCCTATGCATGGCATCCATCAACACAGATCTTAAAGCTGCAGCGACTTTCTGTTTGTCTACCGAAGAGATCCGCTCATCAAAATCCAGGACCTCGCTCGTATTCCTCAGCGTGCTTCCCTCATAAGTCAGGATCTCAGCCATCGGCACACCGGTATAGATGATATGACCTTTCCCGTATTCCTTGTCAATAAAGACGGGATAGAAACCAGGTCTTCTGTTGTTTTTGATCGAACGGAATTCGTGGAGGGTCAGCTCTCCTTTCCCTTCACCGGAAAAAACGGAAACGCTGCTGCATACCCTGGCCATTCCCATGTTGCAGAAATCCAGATCGATCCATTCCACAGCTGCCTTGCATAAGTAACCCGCATCGAAGGAAAACGTATTCTTTTTTGCGCCGGAGACAACGGCGATGCCTCCCTCATTCACATAGTCATAAGCCCAGTCAGGAAAGACGTTCTCAAAACAGGTCACTGGGACATCTTCCCTTTGCGAAGAAACATGATAAAGTGTCTTCTCCTGTCTTAAAAGCTGTTCAAAGCCGCCGCTGTATTCGCTTCTTTCCTCTTTATATACTCCAAAACACGGTCTCATAATTCACCTCTCATCTCAAGCATATCACAATATAAAGAAAACGCCTCTTGCAAGGCGTATCGTTCATAAATGGCGTCCATGGAGAGACTCGAACTCCCGACCGTCCGCTTAGAAGGCGGATGCTCTATCCAACTGAGCTACATGGACAGCATTAATATCCTAACACTTTCATCTGCCAATTTCAAATCATATTTCGATAAGCTATAATTTTGTCAAAGAGGACAAGACCATGAAAATCATACTGATCATATTGCTTATCATCATCCTTCTGTTTGCCATCGCCCTGATCAGGACACTGCTGCTGCCGAAAAAGACATCTGTCTTCAAAGGAAGCGACGATGTGCAGAGATCCATGAACTACGCCGAGAAACTGCAGAAGATGATACAGGTCGAGACCGTATCCCACCGCGGTGTGGACGAGGCAGACAAATTCCGGAAACTGCACAAAGTCATGGAGGAGCTCTTCCCCAATGTCTTTTCTGCCTGTGAGAAATACGATCTTGACGGCAGCCTGCTGGTCAGATGGAAAGGAAAGGACAGTGAGATGCAGCCCATCATCCTGATCAGCCATCTGGATGTCGTTGCCGCTGAAGGCGAATGGAAATATCCGCCCTACTCCGGCACCATCGCTGACGGAAAGATCTGGGGCAGAGGTACTTTCGATGTCAAATGCGGTGTCTTCTCCTTCTATCAGGCTGTCGAAGAACTGATCTTGGAAGGATATGTGCCACCCTGTGATATTTATTTGGGATCCAGCTGTACCGAAGAGATCGGCGGAGACGGTGCTCCCAAGATCGTGAAATGGTTTACGGACAGAGGCATCAGACTCTTCATGGTCTGTGACGAAGGCGGTGCCATCACCGAAAATCCGATCGGCGGTATCAGAGGCAATTTCGCAATGGTCGGTATCTTTGAAAAAGGATACGGCGACATTCAGATCACCGCCAAAGGAAACGGCGGCCATTCCTCTTCTCCGTCAAAAAACACCCCGATTGCCAGACTTGCGAAATTTGAAGCAGAGATCGAAAAACACTCTCCGTTCAAGGTACAGTTCACTCCGGCCATGGACGGTATGTTAAAAACACTGGCACCCTATTGCGAAAACTTCTGGCTCAAGATGATCTTCTGCAATCTGTGGCTCTTCAAGCCTTTGCTGCTGAAAGTCATGCCGGCGATCTCCCCGACTGCCGCTGCGATGCTGCAGACGACGATCTGCTTCACGATGCAGAAAGGCTCTGACAGCTACAACGTCATTCCTCAGGAAGCCTATGTCACAGCCAACATGCGATACATCCCCTTCCAGGGCAAAGACGAATCGATCGCCATCATCAGAAAGATCGCCGACAAATACGATCTGGAAGTCAGTGAGCTCAACTGTTCCGATCCCACATCTTCACTTGACCTCAACGGCGAACAGTTCGATATGACGAAGAAAGCGATCGCCAAGGTATTCCCCGGTCTTGCCTGCATCCCCTATATCGTGACTGGCGGTACCGATTCCCGTTTCTACGACGGTCATGTCGATGCCTGTGTCCGCTTTGAACCGATCAATACCTCAAGTAAACAGCTCGCCGCCATGCACGGCATCGATGAAAACATCAACATCGATGTCCTGCCTCCGGCTGTCGAATACTACAAAGAGATCATCCGTCTGCAGGAAGAAAGAAAATGATCATCGATCAGATCAGTATCACTATCTCTTATCCTGAAAAAACTTCGGATCCGCTTCCGCTGGTTCTGATCAATGATGACCAGGGCAGCAGCGAGGAGATATACGCACTGTGTTCAGACAGACCTTTTGTTCTGGCATCTTTGAGCGGATTTGACTGGGACAGGGATCTTTCGCCCTGGCCTGCCAAAGCCGTATTCAAAGGCGGTGATGACTTCTCGGGCAAAGCCGATGATTATCTTGAACAGATCCTTACAAAGATCCTTCCCGCGATCAAAGAAGAACTGAGTCAGAAAAACATCTCTGTCTCTTATACAGCCATTGCCGGCTATTCTCTGGCAGGACTCTTCGCTTTGTATTCAGGTATCCGCTGCGATGCTTTCTCAAAGATCGCATCAATTTCCGGTTCCTTGTGGTATCCGGGCTTTGATGAATATCTCTATGAACACAGCATCTCGAAAAATGTTGACTGTGTCTATCTGTCCCTGGGAGATCTTGAAGCCAGGACCAGAAATGAGCTGATGTCGACAGTGCAGATCAAAACGGAAGCGATCTGTGACTTCCTCAAAGACAAAACAAAAGCAGTCTTTGAGCTCAACGAGGGAAACCATTTCAGGGATCCCTCACTCAGGACTGCCAAGGGAATCAGATATCTGCTGAACGATCAGTAATTGATCGGATCACGCCCGGTAAACAGCCTTCCCAGATAATTTGCCCAGCGCTCCGGATAAAAGGAAGTATATCTGTATCTTCCTTTTTTTCTGCTCATGACGTAGTGCGGTGAATTCGCCCAGCAGAAAGAAGGAATGCCGATGATCAAGAGGTAGAACGGACCCAGCAGCATCGACTGTATCGAATGGCCGTATTCATGGACGATGACCCTTTCATCATCGGTGCCCAGAAACAGAAACATGCCCATCGACATGGATGCTTCCAGGTTCCATCTGGTCACCAGGGCCCCGTAGAAAAATCTTCTCTCTTCCTTCGGACCTGTCAGCAGGACATAGATCCAGATCAGAAAGCCCAGGACATTCTGGATGATGCCCCAGGTCATCTGCAGAAAATAAAAGATAAACAGCCTAAGAATTCTCATCAAACAGTTTCTTCAGATTCACATCGAACGGCGGATAGACGATGCCCTTCTCGGTGACGATGCCCGCAAGCAGTTCATGATCAGTCACATCGAAGGAAGGATTGTAGCACTTCACTTCAGAAGGCGCCATCGGTCTTTCATACCACATGTTTTTAATCTCGTCGGGATTCCTCAGTTCGATCTGTATATGATCGCCGTCCGGACAGTTCATGTCGATCGTTGAAGTCGGACCAAGAGAATAAACAGGGATGCCGTAATGCTTCGCCAGGATCGCAACACCGGAAGTGCCGATCTTGTTGGCGACATCGCCGTTGGCTGCGATCCTGTCACAGCCCACGAAACAGGCGTTGATCCAGCCGTTTTTCATGACGATGGATGCCATATTGTCACAGATCAGCGTGACATCCACGCCGGCTCTGCTCAGTTCAAAGGAAGTCAGTCTCGCTCCCTGTAACAGAGGTCTGGTCTCATCCGCAAAGACGCGGATGTTCATCCCTCTGGCCCTGGCCAGCAGGAAAGGGCCCTGTGCCGTTCCGAAGGAAGTTGCCAGAGGACCGGCGTTGCAGTGTGTCAGCACGCCGTCTCCGTCTTTCAGTAAAGACAGTCCGTTTTCACAGATCTTCAGGCACATCTCAATGTCCTCGTTATGAATACCGATCGCTTCTTGTTTCAGTAGGGAAACGATCTGCTTCACATCTTTGTCTTTGTTATTTAAAACAATCCCTTCCATGCGCTTCAGAGCCCAGGAAAGATTGACGGCTGTCGGTCTGGAGGAATTGAGGTATTCCTTATTCTTCTCAAAGTTTTCAAAAAACGCATCAAAAGGAAGATCCTCATCCTTTTTCGACAGTACGAAGATCATATATCCCGCAAAGATACCGATGGCGGGAGCTCCTCTGATCTCCAGTTTCTTGATCGCCTGGTAGGCACTTTCCAGATCAGAGATCTTCTTGTATTCCAGAACGTTGGGCAGCTTCACCTGATCGATGATGGTGACGCTTTGATCATTCTCATCAAGACGGATATTGTCGGTGATGCCGACACTTTCGATCTCTTTTTTCGCTTTACTTAAACTGGCTTGGATGTTTGACATAGAAGTCTTCCTTTTCCTTCAATTCTTTCAGCTGATGATCCTCTTTGTCATCGATCAGATCATAGATATCGCAGAAGATATTGTCCCAGGAGAAGAATCTGTCGGGATCGACATTGAGATAATCACAGATCTTCTCGCAGCCGTCCGGTACGACCGGATGAGACAGCACCGCTGCCACTCTGACCATGTAGAAGGCATCGATCAGTGTCTGCCTGATGTTTTCTTCGTTGTTCATGTTCTTGGACCAGAACTTGGATGCGTTACGGATGTAGGAATCCAGATCATTGAAGACCTGATGCAGCTCATAGCGGTACATGTGGTTTTCATAGTTGAGGATGGCTCTCTCAGCGATCTGTTTATATTCCGGAGAAACTTCGCCGTACGGCAGTTTTCCGTCAAAATACTTCTGGGCCGCATAGAAACAGCCTCTGACCATGCGGTTGAAGACATTGGTATAGAGATTGCCCTGTGCCAGTACCGGATCAGGTTCGTTCTGATTGGCTTCCGGATTCAAAGGCTGCGGCATGAAGCTGACTGACTTGTTGCCCAAAGCCAGGGAAATGAAATGCGCCCTGAGCTGATCGGCCGTATAATAATTCAGCAGATCGGCTGCCATCGGCGGCTTGACGGCACCTGAAGAAGATGCCTTCTTGTCCAGGAAAAGGATATGGTGGTTCGCCACCAGTGTCGTCAGCTGCAGATCGCCGTCTTCGGGATGGATCGTCAGGTTCTCACTGCCCTGCTGTGCCATCCATAAAGGCATCTGTGCCACACCGTAGAAATAGATATTGTCCTGGCCGATGAACTGGTAGACATGGGCGTCTTTGCTGCACCAGTACTTCTTCCACTCGTCATCGCTCTTTCCCAGTCTCTTGAAATAAGCCTTGGTGAAAGAGATCGGGGCCCAGAGGCTTTCCGGCCATACCCAGACAGTGAGATCTTCCTCATCTTCCAGCTTCGGAGCCTTGACGCCCCATTCGATGTTGCCGGTCAGTCTCAAAGGAACCAGTGTCTTTCCTGTACGGTAGTGGATACCGGCATTGGTCAGGATCGGACAGGCTTTTTCTCTCTGTTCGAGTTTTTCAAACGTTACGATAAAACTTCCCCTGATGTTTTCCAGATCGGAATTGACATGTTCCGGAAGCTGGTCTTCGATCGCTTTGTACTGATTCAAGAATTTCTCCTGAATGTAGATGACAGGATCGCCAAGCGATTCTTCCATCGTCTCGGCGACGATCCTTCTCTCATTGGGCTGGGTCTTGATATATTCGACATATTCCTTCAGCAGATCACGGAACTCCGTCAGTCTGAAATACCAGTTGGTGACATCTCTCATCTCCGGGGTTTCGCCTGATAATGTCGATTTGGGATCGATGAGTTCTTCCGGCATGTACTGATGACCGAGATCGCACTCGTCCGCATAACCCTTTTCCGACTGACAGTTCTCGATCGGACACTTGCCTATGACCTGACGTCCGTTGAGGAAACACTGATATTTGGGGTCGTAAAACTGTTTGGTGACAAGCTTCTCCAGCCAGCCGTTCTGATATAAGGTGCGGATAAACTCATCCGTCTCTTCCTGATGAACGATCTTCGTATCACCCAGGCCTGATGCACCGAACAGATTCAGTGAGATCATATAGTCACGCAGCGTCTTTTCCTGCGCGTCATGATTCTCCTGAACATAATCCTCGATGGTGCCTTTGTAACCCTCGCTCTCCACTTTCTTGCGGTAGCCCTCGGCGATCGGTGAACCGTAGCAGTCCGTGCCGGAAACAAAGACGACATTGTCCTTGCCGATGCGGTCTCTCAGAAATCTGGCGAAAACATCCGCATGAACAAACATGCCTCCGACATGACCGAAGTGCAGAGATTTGTTGCCGTAAGGCATGCCTCCGGTAATTACTGCGCGTTTTGGAAATTCAGGACGTCCCATATCTTATCCCCCTTATCAAATACCCATTTATTATATCAAAATTACAGATCGTAATAGAGCCTGAACTCTGCCGGATGAGGGATCTTCTCGACCTGCCTCTCCTCGTTTCTGATCAGAGCGATCCAGTTGTTGATCAGTTCCTCTGTGAAGACATTTCCCTTCAGCAGATAATCATGATCTTCTTCCAGGGCATTGAGTGCTCCATCCAGATGTAACGGCAGATGCTCCAGCTTTGCCTTTTCTTCCTTGGAAAGATCATAGAGATTGAAATCGAAAGGACCCCAGTTGTGATCCTTGGGATCGATCCTGTTTACGATTCCGTCGATACCGGCCATCAGGATCGCCGCAAAAGCGAAATACGGATTGCAGGTACCGTCTCCCGATCGCAGTTCGAAACGCACCGCATCTTCCTTCTTCGCATAAGCCGGTATGCGGATGACGGCACTTCTGTTGGCACAGGCATAGCCGACTGTCACCGGAGCCTCAAAACCGGGAACCAGTCTCCTGAAGGAATTGGTCGACGGATTCAGGAATGCACTTAATGATGCGATATGCTTTAACAGACCGCCGATGAAATACATGGCCTCATCGGAAAGGGAAGCATAGGCACCCTTCCTGTAGAAGAGATTCTTCCCGCCTTTTCTTAACTGCATATGGACATGTAAGCCGTTGCCCGCTTCATCGGCGATCGGCTTGGGAAGAAACGTCGCCGTCATGCCTTCCCTGGCAGCCGCGTTTCTGATCATATATCTGGTCATCATCGCATCGTCGGCCGCTTTTTTCACATCACAGAGTTCGACTTCGACCTCCATCTGACCGCTGCCGCCGACTTCATGATGATGATACTTGACCTCGATGCCGCAATCTTTTAACAGCCTGCAGATCTCGTTTCTTAAGTCGAAACAGATATCGTGAGGCAGATCCGCATGATAACCGGATTTGGGAAGCGTATGATAGCCGTTGGAATTCTCCATATCGCTGGACCACTCCGACTCCATTGACTTCAGAGCCACTGATACCTCATTGCTTCTGATCGCATAACGCATGGAATCGAAAAGCGAGAATTCATATTCCGGAGCGATGATCATCTGATCGGCGATCTGCATTTCCTTCATATAATCCGCAGCTGCCGCGATCACATTGCGCGGATACTGAACGAAAGGCGTGTTTTCCTTCTCTTCGATCGCATACACATTGGCCATCATCGACAGTGTCGGTGTTTCCGCAAACGGTTCCTCGTATGCGGTGCTCAGATCCGGATAAAAGACCATGTCCGATTTCTCCACGCAGGCATAGCCGTAATTGGAGGCATCGAAACCGATACCCTCTTTCATCAGTTTTTCATTCAGACGCTCTGCCGGAATGGAAAGATGACGGAAACGTCCGCGCAGATCCACCAGTTTGAGATCCACGAACTGAATATTGTTTTCTTTGATAAATGATTTTGCTTCAGTGATATTCTTGAACATAACGAACTCCTTACTCATATTATAATGGAACTATGGATAAATATTTACTCTCAATCTTGGGCAGCAGTGTCGATTCCTTCTATGAATCCGATACTTATCCGGACGTGGGTGATTTTTCCCATGCCCGTTATATCAGCACCGCAGCCGGCGGACCTCCGCTCAATGTCGGAGCCATATGTGCCGCCAAAGGCCAATCCGTATATGCTCTGGACATGCTGGGAGAAGAAGACGAAACGACGCCCTTTCTTCTGAGTGAACTGAAACGGCTTCATTTCAATACCGATCCTGTTCAGATCGCAAAAGGCGTCCGCAACGGCAAAGTCCTCATCTTCCTGACCGGTGATCAGCGCACGATGTTCGTCATCGATCCGATCAGACCCCATTATGAGATGAGCGAAGAGATACAGGAACTGCTGAACAATGCGACCTATATCTATTCATTGATGCATATGATCAGCCGATCCTTCGCTTCGATCGATCCGCTTTTCCAGGCAAAGAAAAACGGTGCCAGGATCATCCTCGACGGTTCCTCCAAATACGATGATCCTTCCAGAGTGAAAGTCCTCTATGATCTTGCGGATGGTCTCTTCATCAATGAGACCAGCTATCAGCGATTAAAAGAAAACTCACCGGGCGAACCGAAAGACATCATCCTGAACAACGGCGGAGAATTTGTCATCGTCACGCAGGGTTCCAAAGGATCGACTCTCTATCTGAAAGACAGGGAGATATTCAGACCTTCTGTCCCAAATCTTGAAGTCATCGACTCTACCGGTGCCGGAGATGCCTTTGCCGGCTGCTTCATCGCCTGTCTGCTGAAACAGATCCCTTATGAAAAAGCGCTGTCCTATGCGACAGTCAACGGTGCCTACGCCTGCACTGTCCTGGGCGGGCTGGGAGGCTTATCATCCTTTGAAGATCTGGAAACATTTGCCAAGGAGCACAACTATGAATTATGACAAAATGAATGACTGCTTCGCTACATTAAAAGACAAAGTGGAATACGCGATCGCCAACACAGATCTCGATCTGTTCTTCCGCAAACTTGATGAGATCGAAGGGCCGACTTTGGTCTGCGGTGTGGGAGGATCCTCTGTCGTCGCCTCTTTCCTCGCGAAAGTCCTCAGGGAAAAGAAACACATCATCTCGACATTCGCCTTCCCCAGAGATCTGAAATATATGGATCTGACGCCTTACAGAAACGTCATTTCCGTCTCCTATTCCGGAAACAATATCGGCGCCGAAGTCATGTTTCAAACCGATCTGAAGAAATATCTGCTGACCGGAAACGAAAGAGATGACTGCGACAATATCGTCTATCACATGATCCGGGAAGATTCCTATGTATCGATATCGGCTACGATCGTTCCCTTGAGTCTGATCCTGCTCTGGTACAGGAACGATCCTGATATTGTCCGGGAAATACTGAATGAAGAGATCCGGTCTGATTCCGATAACAGCTTCTATGAAGTGATGTCCGGCTATGAGACATCCACAGCTTCTGTGATGCTGGAATCATCGATCACTGAATCAGGCATGGCTGCCTGTGTCGTTCATGACAAATACAACTACTGCCACGGACGCATCAATCTGAGCCGTCACAGCAATGCCGATCTGATCTTCTTCAAAATGGACAATGAACTCGATGACCTTCTCTATGAGAATCTGAAAAACCATTTCCGAAAGATCATCACCATCAGCCGGAAATATGAAGACGACGTGATAAACGACTATTATGCGACCCTGATCTCGCTCAAGCTGATACGGGAGATCGCCAACAATAAAGGAACAGACATCTCGGACATGAAAGAACTTGCCGACAATGATGTCTTCTACCGCTTCAACGGAGAAATGTAAAAAACGGAGATTCAAATCTCCGTTTTCTAATCTTTCAGTATATGATCAAATAACCTGCTCAATGTATCTTCATCAAAGGAAGAGCCCATGTAGTAACACCTGCCTTTGCCGTAGCTGTTTTCTACGGCAGCGGCATAATCACCGAAGGGATTGTCTTTCCAGCCGATGATCTGCTTTCCCTGCGTCAGCTTCAGCAGTTCTTCAAAGACATAGCCCTCGCCGGACCTGCCGTCCATCTCACAGGGACTGCTGACACCTTCCAGCAGGGATTCATGTTCCTCTACCAGACAGCCGCAAAGGTCATTCAGATCGACAGGCAGACGTTTGCCGAAGACAAGATTGTTGTCACTGTCCTTCCAGGCTGTCCTCGCCGTCAGCAATACCTTTCCTCCCAGCGAAACATAGTTCTTCAGTCTTTCCCTGAATGCATCGCTCATGATGATCATGTAAGGCAGGATCACCAGTCTGTAATCAGAGAAATCAGCAGACGAATCGATGACATCGCAGCTCATCTTCCTGTTGTACAGCTGCCGGTAGAGTTTCATGCATTCCCCTTCATAGGAGAAGACGTCCGACTGTCTCTGTATCTGCATGGAAGATTTGGAATCATAGTCATAGACGATGCAGACATCGCTCTTGGGAAGTGTGATCTCTTTTTCTTTTGCCTCTTCAAAGAATGCTTTTGTCTCGTAGTATTTTCTTCTTTTTTCGTTGTCCGCATCCAGGATGCCGAAACAGAACTGTTCGGCGCCTTTGATGAAACCGCGGTAACGGAAGAAGATCAGGCTCTCGACTCCCTCATCCAGGGAATCCAGTGCCCACTTCTTGGCTTCATCGGGTTTCGGGGCATAGCCGATATCGTTATGACCCTGCTGGCCCATGATCGACTCGGTGACCCAGAACTTCTCTCTTCTGAAGCCTCTGGCATAAGCCAGGGTGAAGGAGAGATCGCTGTCAGACAAAGGAGCCTTCTGTCCGCCCCAGACCGGATAGTTGTTGTAGGAAACAAAATCCAGATGCTTTGAAATATCAAAGGGAGAGAAGCACTTGTTGATGGTGCCGCCCTCAAAGTCATGGGTTATGGGATGCTTATGATCATGTTTCTTCACCGCATCCACCAGACCCTTGATATAATTCACCGCAGACTCGTTGCGGAACCTTGCCCACTCCAGTCTCAAAGAAGGATTCTGGGCCGTGAAAGAAGGTTTGGGCAGCGGGATCTGATCAAAATCGTCATAGGTATGTGTCCAGAAAGAAGTGCCCCATCTGTCGTTCAGTTCGCTGATATCCCGATACCTGTTTCTCAGCCAGGCGATGAACTTCTTATGACAGTTCTCGCAGTAACAGAGATCCGAACCCTCATGTCCGATCTCATTGTCGACCTGCCAGGCGACGATCGTCTCATTGTCCTTGTAATGTTCAGCCAGGGCTTGCGCCAGGGCGGTCGCTTTTTCGATATAGATATCGCTGTTGCAGCAATATCCTCTTCTGGCGCCGAAAGGCTGGCGATAACCCCGCTCATCCTCGTTCATGATCTCGGGATATTTCTGATACAGCCATGCCGGCATGGTCGCCGTCGGCACACACATCATGACTTTCAGCCCGTATTCACCGGCTCTCTTTACGACCTCATCAAAGAAGGAGAAATCATATTCTCCCTCTTTCGGTTCAAAACGGTCCCAGGCAAAATCTCCGATCCTGATCAGATTGGCGCCCAGTTCGACGATATTCTTCAGATCCTCATCCAGAAGATCCAGCCCCCACTGTTCGGGGTAATAGTCGACACCCAGATATCTCATTGAAATTTACCGTCCATCAGTCTGTTGACGGCATCTGCATATTCTTCTCTCGCCATCATATAGGCAGCCGCATGGCCGCAGCCCTCGATCAGATGCAGCTCTTTGGGGCCGCTGCAGGCTTCATACATCCTGACCGACATATCACAGGGAACGAAGTGGTCTTCCTTTCCGTGAATGAACAGGATCGGCAGACCGGATCGTCTGACACAGTCTTCGCCCATGGATGTATTGAAACTCACGCCGGTGATGATGACCGACCAGAACCAGGCCAGATCACCGAACGGAAAATAAGGCAGATGATACATATCCTTGATCAGATATTTCGAGATGTTGACGATCGAATCGAAACCGCAGTCATCGATGATGCCGCAGACATTCTTTAAACCCATATCCGAACAGTGGATGACGGTCGCACCGCCCATGGATATGCCGTGCAGATAGATCTTCGGATCTTCATACATCTGATTGATCAGATCGACCCATCTGGCAACATCACGTCTGTCGTTCTCCGAAAAGCCCAGGTATTTTCCTTCAGACTTGCCGTGTGCCCTGTCATTGAACAGCAGCACAGTCGAACCTCTCTTGCGGTAGATCTCGATCCTGTCCGCAAAATCCTCTTCCATGGAAGACTTGTAGCCGTGAACACAGATGACGACCTCCTTGGGATTGCCCTCCAGCAGATAGCCGTATAAGGTGAGATTATCAAAAGAACGGATCGTCAGTTCCCTGAGATCGAGCTTTTCAAATTCATCGATATAAGGAGCTCTGAATGCGTAATATCTGGCAGCCGTCGGACGCATCAGGTCCGTTTCGGAGTCGATCGAAGAGGGATCCAGAGCACTCTCCTTGTCGCCTTTGCGTTGGTCGTTGTAGAGAAAGACGGAGTTGAAGATGTAGTAACCTGCCGCCATCGATAAAAGGACCGCAAGCAGCAGGATGATCAGTACGATCTTCATCCTAGTCTACCTGAACGTTCTCCAGATCGACGCCCTTGGTCTCTTTGACCTTGAGCATCATGATGATCATGGCGATCGCCATCAGCGGCAGATACGCTACTGTCAGGACGACCGGCAGATTGGTCGAACCGGCGATCATCGTGACGACGTTGTTATAGATCATATTGAAACCGGTACCGAACATACCGACCAGCTGCATGGAACCGACGACGGAAGCACGCATCTCGGTCGGAGTGGATTCCGAAGTGATGACGAAATAGATCATGTCGGAGATCGACCACAGACCGGCGATCGAAATACCGTAAGCCAGACCGATGATATACGGATTGAGCGGACGGATACAGCCGTAGGCAAATACCGCCAGACCCAATGCTGCCCATAAGCCCAGGATCAGGGCCGATTTCTTTCTGCCCAGAGCATCGGTGATGAAACCGCCGATCATCGTAAAGATACCGTTGATCAGAGGATAGAACATCAGGACGATATTGACTGCATCGGTCGTCATGACGCCGTTGTATTTGCCGGCTTCCAGCATCGGCTGATACTTTCCGGTATAGCCGGTCGAGAACGCCATGATCAGTGCGACGATTGCGATTGCTCTTGTCTGCCTGTTGCCGAGAATGAAACGGAAGGCATCCCAGACGGAAACATTCTTTTTCTTTGCTTCTTCTTCACTTGCCTTTTCAGCTTCGGCCGCAGCAGCTCTTTCTTCTTCCGTAGCTCTCAGATACTGCAGTCTCTTCTGTGTATAGACCGGTGTTTCTCTGACAAAATAGATCGCAGCGATGCCAATGACGAAAGCCAGGACGATCGGAACGATGAAGACGTTTCTCCAGGTGGAAGGAACGGCATCATTGACGAAAAGCTTGACGCACAGACCCAGCAGCGATACCGAGATCAGGGCCAGACCCTTGGTGA
>JAEEGI010006483.1_pt1 | contig 26414 bp, 28 predicted proteins | sample 8958751 | NCBI WGS metagenome assembly JAEEGI01 (sample SAMN16246545, study PRJNA631951) | gut metagenome | biome: gut microbiome; feature: rumen; material: KS-attached | host: Bos | place: Iran: Karaj | collected 2018-10 | reverse complement strand
ATCCAGCCCCTGCTGAACTGGTACAGGATCCCCACGGAAAACCTCCTTGTCATCCATGACGAGCTCGACCTGCCTCCGGGGAAGATCAAGCTCCAGCTCGGCGGGAGCCCCGCCGGGCATAACGGGCTCAAGTCCATACAGCAGCGCCTCGGGAGCGCAGGCTTCTACCGCCTGCGCATAGGTGTCGGGAGGCCTCCGGACCGCGACAACGCCATTTCCTGGGTGCTTGGCCGCTTCCCGGCGGACGAAGCTGCCGTCATGGAAAAAACCTTCCCGTTCATCACCCAGGTGATCTCGTGCTACGTCGATGAAGGCCCTGTCAAAGCCATGAACATGGCCAATGACAGGAGGAACATCGTGCGCCCCGCGTGATCCCCCATATTTTTCTTGCTTCTTTTTCATCATGTGCATAGGATATGCGTGCATGATCCGGGGATACATCCACAACGAGGCATGCCAACGACTGCTGCCCGCGTTCCCCATCCCTACTCCCTCTGTCAATCTTTAATAGAACTGGTGGTGTTCGATGCCGTTGCGCAAACGCAGAACTCCTGTTGAAGCAGAACAGGAATCTACCCCGGATGTCCTGGACGAAAGCGTCCTGAACCTTTCCGAGCTCAAGACCCTGAGCATGCAGGAGCTCATGTCCCTGGCTGAAAAATATCAGCTCGAGAATGTCAGCGCCATGCGCAAGCAGGAACTGATCTTTACGCTCCTCCAGGCATGCACGTCGCAAAACGGCGTCATCCAGAGCGATGGCGTCCTCGAGATCATGCCCGAAGGCTATGGCTTCCTGCGGTCTCCCCTGTGCAGCTACATGCCCGGCCCGGACGACGTCTATGTTTCCCCGTCGCAGATCCGGCGCTACCACCTGCGCAAGGGCGACTGCGTTTCCGGGCAGATACGCCCCCCCAAGGAAGGGGAACGCTATTTCGCGCTGGTCCGCGTCAATGAGATCGGCTTTGAACCTCCCGAGAACGCCCGGCACCTGGTGCTGTTCGACAATCTCACGCCCGTGTATCCGGATCAGCAGCTGCGCATGGAGACGGACCCCAAAAACCTTTCATCCCGCATCATCGACCTCATGGCGCCCATCGGCCGCGGGCAGCGCGCCCTTATCGTGGCCCCGCCCCGCACCGGCAAGACCATATTGATGCAGACCATCGCCAACGCCATAAACGCCAACTATCCGGACATCTACCTGATCATCCTCCTGGTCGATGAACGCCCTGAAGAAGTCACCGACATGGAGCGCACCGTCAAAAAGGCGGAAGTGGTGAGCTCCACCTTCGACGAGCCCCCGCAGCGCCATGTCCAGGTCTGCGAAATGGTCCTGGAAAAGGCCAAGCGCCTGGTCGAACGCAAAAAAGACGTCGTCATCCTTCTTGATTCCATAACCCGCCTGGGCCGGGCGTACAACACCGTCACCCCATCCAGCGGCAGGGTGCTTTCCGGCGGCCTCGACGCCAACGCCCTCCAGCGCCCCAAGCGTTTCTTTGGCGCAGCCAGGAACATCGAAGGCATGGGCTCGCTCACCATCATCGCGACCGCCCTCATCGATACCGGATCGCGGATGGACGAGGTCATCTTCGAAGAATTCAAGGGCACGGGCAACTGTGAGATCTACCTTGACAGGCATCTTGCAGACAAGCGCGTCTTTCCTGCGATGGACATCAACAGGAGCGGCACCCGCAAGGAAGACCTGCTGCTGGACGAAGATGTCCTGAACCGCGTATGGATCCTGCGGAAGATCCTTGCCCCCATGTCCCCCATCGACAGCATGGAATTCCTGCTCGACAAGATGAAGGGGACGAAAAGCAACAGCGAATTCCTCAAGAGCATGGGGCGGTGACCCCCCTGCCCTGCAAACACAAGAGCCTGCACTCCGCAGGCTCTTGTGTTTAAATATCCATCCTTGCCATGCCCGGCGCAGGACGGACATCGCTCTGGACAGGGATCTTCCTTGCCTGTACCATGCCCTCATGGACATTGCATCGCTGTTCACGGTGATCTTCATTCTTTCCGCATCGATCTTCCTCGTCCTCGTTTCCTTCCTTGGAGTGCTCTGGGCGACCGCTGCATTGTGCAGGCGCTGCCGCAGGAAACGGGTACACAGCAGCAAGGACGGCATGGGACATGAAACAGGCATCCAGGAAACGCGATGACGGCAGGACCGGCTGCCTGAAAGTGGCGGCATGCACCGTGCTGGTCCTCCTTGCCGTATGGCTGCTGCTCCACCTGATCGCAGGCGTCATCCTCCTGCCCTGCCTTTTCGATTGACGTGCCGGCAGGATCTGCACCCTGCCGACCCCATCGTCCTCACGGTCCCCAGCTCTGGGCAAAAAAAAAGCGCTGCCCGTGAAGACAGCGCAATATGGACGCGGAAAGAGGCTATTTGGTTTCCGGAGCGGGGGCGCCCTGCGGAGCGGGCACTTCCTCGAACTGGATGTCAAGGACGGTTTCCGCAGACTTCTTGAACGTTCCCGTCATGATATTGTATCCCAGTGACGTGCATACGAAAATGACGGCAAGGAATGTGGTCAGCTTGACAAGGATGCCGCTGGCTCCGGCCGTGCCGAAAACAGAGCTGTCGCCGCCGCCGCCGAAAATGACGCCCATCCCTTCACGGCCGGATTGCAGGAGGACCAGGATAACAAGTAAGACGCACACTATCACGTGCAAGGTCAAAATGGCAGTTTGCATGCCGCAGCTCCCTTGAATGTCATGCAGTAATGATTTTGCTGAATTGCTCAGCCTCCAAAGAAGCACCTCCTACCAAGACTCCATCGACATTGTCAAGCAAAAGTATTTCGCCGGCGTTGGACGCCTTGACGCTGCCACCGTACAGGAGGGGGATCGAAAAGGCCTCATCCCCGGCTATGGAACGCATGATCTCGCGGCACAGGGCATGCGCTCCGGCAATATCGGAAGGCGTGGCCGTCCTGCCCGTGCCGATGGCCCAGACCGGCTCGTAGGCGACATAGAACGAATGTCCGGAGAGCAGCCCGGCATCGAACGACATGGCTGTGATCAGCTGCCGCTCCAGGACATTGCGCAGCAGCCCCTGCTCGCGTTCTTCCAGGGTCTCCCCTATGCACAGCATGACCTTAAGGCCGTGCTGAAGGGCGAACAGGGTCTTGCTGGCAACGGTCTTGTCATCCTCTCCCATGATATGGCGGCGTTCGGAATGCCCCGTGAGGACGATCCCGGCCCCCGCGCTCCTGATCATATCCGCCGAGATCTCACCTGTGAAGGCGCCCTTTTCCGCCGGATACAGGTTTTGGGCTCCGGCCTGCACCCAGCCAAGGGCGCCGGCTGAGCGCGCTGTTGCCTCCAGGGCTGTGAACGGTGCGAAAACAATGACTTCACGCCCCTCCGGCACGGCCCCGTCAAAAAGCTCCTTCAGCCGGGCCATGAATCCCTGGGCCTCGCTGGCGGTCTTGTTCATCTTCCAGTTGGCTGCTATGACCTTGTCCATCGTGCCTCCTTGCATCATCGCGGTCCTACTCGTGCATCGTCGATGCTTTCTTATACAGGCAAACGGAACGGACTGCAACAGATCCTGCAGCTGCCCTGCCGCAGGAGCCCCATGTGCCTGCCTTGCTGCCTTGCATCCCTCCGGAAGCGATCCGCGACCTCATGATGGACTTTTTTCCGAAAGGTGATAAGAGATGGAGGAAGGAATGAAAACGTGATCCTTAAAACGATCAGGAGAGGATGACATGACGCTCCAGGAATTATACGGCCGCATAGGCGGCAGTTATGAAGCAGCCAGGCGGATCCTGCCCATGGATACGCTCATCAGCAAATTCATCATACGGCTGCTTTCAGACGGATCCTGCGGCAGGCTCATGGAAGCCTATGCCCATGACGATGCCCGCGGGATCTTCGAAGCCGCCCACAGCATGAAAGGCGTCTATGCCAACCTCGGGCTGCTCGAGCTCTCCTCCATGTCAAGCGCCATCGCCGAAGAATTCCGCCCCGGAAAAGAGAGGAAAATGACCGATGGCGAGCTTTCCGCCCATATCGCTGCGCTGGATGAAAAATACCGTGCGGCGATGGCTGCCATCAGGCAATTTGAAGCTGAGCAGGACTGACGTGCCCTCCTGCACCACTTTAAGCCTGCAGGGCATCATCATGAAACGCATCGCATCCTGCCTCCTGCTTTCTGCCTGCGTACTTGCCGTGGGCCTGGGCCTTTCCTTCCCGGCGTCAGCAGGAGATGCGTCGTTCGCCAGGATCTTCGGCACCGTTTCCTTCCAGCGCCCCATGAAAGTGTTCGGCCAGTGGATCGACGTCCAGAAGCGCAACAGGGCACGCAGCATTTATGCCGGATCCCCCCTCAAGCTCCGGTCGAACGAGACCACGGCGACACTGCTCAGCAAGGCCGGGCAGATGTCGGGGATGCAGCGGCTCCGCTTCATCAACACCTTCTGGAACCGCTATCCCTATGTCACCGACATAAAAAACTGGGGCAAGCAAGATTACTGGGCCATCCCGTCGGAATTCGTCGCCCGGTGCGGCGACTGCGAAGACTATGCCATCGTGAAATATTACACCCTGCTCGAACTCGGCCAGCCCGTGGGCACCATGCGCATCGTGGTGCTCAAAGACACACTGAGAAAACTCGCCCATGCCGTCCTTGCCGTTGAAGAAGGCGGCAGCATTTACATACTCGACAACGTTTCCAACGCCATCGTAAGCCACGACAGGCTTTCCCATTATGTCCCTGCCTATTCCCTGAACCGGGATAATGCCTTCGTGCATATCAAAGGGAAAAAGCTCTGAAGGGCAAGGAGATGACCATGCATAGCGACACTGCTTTGGGAAAATCGCATAAGAAACGCCTCCTCTGGCTTTTTGCCTGCACAACGCTCCTCGTTGCCGCAGCCATCGCGTTCACCCTCTCGGTGCTTTCAGAAAAGCGATCGTCCATCCTCAAGGAAACGGCAGACACCTGCAGGGAAGAACTTGTCCTGCTCAATGCCCGCCTCGCAGAATGGCGGTCTTCGACCCAGGCAGTCATTTCCTCCATCGCCCAGGAAAACCTCTTCCGGGTATTCCTTTCCGACTACGCTTCCACAGAAAGCGGCATCGCGCGCTTCGAAGCCTTGAAAAAAGAGACGGATTCCCAGGAAAGCGAATTCTACCATTACCTCGGTGACGTGCTCAGCGATGTGGCGCGCATGCATGGGATACGCAACGCCGCGCTGCTCCTTCCCGATGGTCGCCCGCTCCTCGGCGAGCCTCTTGACGTGGACAAAGCGTTCCTCAAGGGGTCGGGCAGCTTCCGCATCATTTCCTGCTCTGAGGAGAACGGCAGCGCGTACGCAAGGACGGTGACAGCCGTTTTTCCCGTGGATGACGACGAACGGGCCGGCGCCTACCTCCTCCTTGACATCCCCCTCGACAACGGATTTGCCAAGGTCTTGTCCAGCGAGACGCACAACTCCATGCAGTATGCCTTGCTCACTTCCTCGGGCAGGCTCACCCTTTCCGGCGGCAACGTGCGGTTCCAGCCTGGCGGCTCCGCTGCCTTTCCCGTGGACAGCTTCATCGAGGAGAACGGCACTGATCTCTGCATGTACGCGGCTGTCAGCGATCCCGCAGAGGGTTTCCTCCGCGCATCCATCGCCAAGGACATCATCGAAGGGCGCGAAGCAAAAGCAAAATGGAACGTCCTGATCTACGCCATCACGGCCATAGCCGCCCTGCTGATGCTGGCGCTCGCCCTGTATGTCGCCGAGATGGCTGCCAATGAATCCAGGCTGAACCGGAGGATCTCGCACCACAGCTTCCTGCTGGAAAGCATCAACAGCTCTGTGGAAAACGGCATCGTCCTCGTTGAGCCCGGCGGGACGGTCCTGTATAAGAACAAGCAGTTCCCCGGGGCTGACTGGGAACGCGTCCCCCTGTCTGCCATCACCCCCGGTGACGCAGCCACCGGCATCCTCGACAAGACCAGGGAAGTCATCGCCGACCGCAAGCCCGCCACCATCGAAACGACGATGCAGCAAAACGATGAAAAGCGCCTCTACCGCGTCGCCCTGTTCCCCTATGTCCCGGAAAGGAAAAAGGGGGCGGACGCCCTTGCCGTCATCCAGTTCACCGACATCACGGTGTTCAGGCAGCGCGCCATGGAGCAGAAGCGCCGCGTGGAAAGCCTGCTTGACGTCTTTGCCTGCGCCATGGAAAGCGTGGATAAGGGCTTCCGCGGCCAGACGCAGAAAATGCTTGCCGTCATCGACCTCCTCCGCACGCCGCTCGCGCTCTCGCCCGATGAGATCCAGACGCTGAGCATCGCAGCGCGCCTGCAAAGCATCAGCAAGCTTTTCATACCCCGTGAACTCGTGACCAAGCAGGGAAAGCTCACCGATGAAGAAAAAGCGCGCATAGCCCAGGCCAATGCCATGGCGAGCCATATGATCCAAAACTTTGATTTCCGCCTCCCCGTTTCCGAAACGCTCGGCCAGAGCAACGAGCGCATGGACGGCACAGGCAGGCCCGCCGGACTGAAGGGCGATGCCATACTGAAAACAGCGCGTGTGCTTGCCGTCGTGACATCCTTCTGTGCCATGACCAGCCCGCGCTCCTACCGGGCGGCCTTTTCCGCCGCCGAAGCCCTGCAGAAGCTCTCTTCGGACACCGGCTACGACCGCACCATCGTCGACAGCCTTGCCGGATGCGGTCCAGAGGCGCTGGAACAGCTCAGCAGCACAGCCGATGCCTGACCTGCCTTGCCGGAGCCCTCATGAAAGCCGCCTTCCTTGCCGCCATCCTCCTGCTCTTCGGGCATGCCGGAGCAACCGCAGCGGCATCCGAAACGCCCCTGCCCTCGTTGCCTGCTGATGCAGGACACACGCAGCGTGTCATTTCCTATGATGACGCTTCGGGGAAGAACATCGTCGTCCTCACGGAAAGCGATGTCAGCACGCGGACTGCGCCGGGAAGCCCGGATGTCCGCCTTGCCTCGAAACGCCTGCATGCCTATGGATACCTCTCCACTCCCCATGGCTTTGACAGGCAGTGGAGCGTCACAGACCATGTGAAGGACTGCCCGGAGTACACCAGCATCGGCGTCCGCCATCAGGCGGACCGCCTGACGGTGACCGACCTGGACGGCGATGGCATGGCCGAGGTATGGATGTCTTACGAGCTGTGGTGCAAGGGAGATGTCTCACCCAACACGCTCAAGGTGATCATGGTGGAAAATGGACGCAAGCACGCCATCCGGGGAGAAACCCTTGTCGAGCTGCCCGGGACAGCCCCGGTGGGCGGCTTGGGCGTCATGGATGGACACTTCCGCAAAGCCCATCCTGCCATGCGCTCCTTTGCCCGGGAATACTGGAAAGGGGCCAGCGGCGGAGGCATGGCGCGATAGCGCATCATCCCCGTCTTCACTGCCCGGACGCGCCACCGCCGCATCCATGCCACTCGACGGAAAAGGTTCTGAAACGCCGGCGCATGGTCTCTATCGCCTGTGGATTCTCATCGATGAGGATGCAGTTCCGGCCACGGCGGAATGCGGCCTCCCCCAGGGTGCCGCTCCCGGCAAAAAAATCCATCAGCATGTCGCCAGGCCTTGAATGCACCCTGACGATGCGGTCGATGATGCCAAGCGGCTTCTGGGTGGGATAGCCTGTCTTTTCCCTGCCGTTGGGGCTCACGATGGTATGCCACCACACATCGGTGGGGGTCTTCCCGCGCGCGGCCTTTTCCGGTCCGACCAGGCTGGGCGCCAAATAGGGGATGCGGTCGATGTCGTCGTAGTTGAAGGTATAGGAGGCGGGATCCTTGGCATACCATAATATGTTGTCATGCTTCGGCGACCAGCGCGACCTGGAACGCGCGCCGTAATCGTAGGACCAGATGATCTCGTTGATGAACGAATCACGCCCGAAGATCCCGTCCAGCATGACCTTGCAGTAATGCACCTCGCGGTAATCGATATGGAAGAAGAGGGATCCGCCGGGCGCGAGCAGGCGCCTTGCCTCTTCCATGCGGGGCCTGAGGAACCCCAGGTAGTCATCATAGCTGTCGCCGTATGAGGAACTGCCGAGGGCAACGGTCCTGTAGCGCCGGCTCTGGAACCCCACCCTGTCGCCATGCTCATCACGGACTGTCCTGATGCGGGTGAGGTTGCGCTTCTTTCCCGTATTGAAGGGGGGATCGATGTAGATGAGGTCGATGATGCCTTCGGGGAGCGACCTCAGGACCTTCAGGTTGTCGTCATGGTAAACGATGATCCGCGGTTCAGGGATGGCGTTTTCTGGAGCGATGTTCATGCCGCCATCTTACTGCCTGACCTGCCGGCGTCAAGCGCGTGATTGACGAAATCGTGTTCTGCCATTAATGTCTGATGCCTCACCAGATGCATGCCGTCAAGACGCAGGAGGAACACCATGATCCCCACTCCATCCGGCAAAAAGGATATTTCAGCCCGAATCGAGCAGATCCGCCAGCGCTATGGAAAGGACCTCGTCATCCTGGCGCATCACTACCAGACCGACAGCATCGTCAGCCATGTGGATTTTTCCGGAGATTCCCTGGAGCTTGCCAGGCGCATCCCCGATATCAGCGCACGGCACATCGTGTTTTGCGGCGTCTTCTTCATGGCGGAATCCGCCTGCCTTCTTGCCCGCCCGGGCCAGCAGGTCTACCTGCCTGACCACAAGGCCGGATGCCGCATGGCCAATATGGCACGGCAGAACGATGTGGAGCGCATCCTCACTGTCCTCAAGGATTCCGGCCGCAGCGTCGTCCCGCTTGCCTACGTCAATTCCTCCCTGGCGGTAAAGGCGGTCGTCGGTCGCTTCGGCGGAGCCGTATGCACTTCTTCCAATGCCGTCAAGATGATGGAATGGGCCTTGGCTCGTGCTGACTCCGTGCTGTTCCTCCCAGACCAGAACCTGGGCATGAACACGGCGGACCTGCTTGGCATCCCGGGATCACAGCAGTTCCTCATCGACATCGCAGGGAAGACGCTCCAGAGCCCTGAGGCAAGGTCGGCCCGCATCCTGCTCTGGCCGGGCTACTGCCCCACCCATGCACTGGGCATGCTCCCCTCCCACGTCCAGGAATTCCGCAGGGCCCACCCCGGATGCCGTGTCCTGGTCCATCCGGAATGCACGCCGGACGTGGTCGATCTTGTCGATGGCGCCGGCTCCACGGCCTATCTCATCAAGGAGACCGAAAAGGCCGCCCTCTCCGGCAGGGAAAAGGTCCTCTGCATCGGCACGGAATACCACCTTGTCAACCGCCTCACAAAGCGTTTCGCAGGGACTCTCGACGTCCGTCCCCTGGTGAAGGCCACCTGTCCGAACATGGAAAAGATCACCCTTCCCAAGCTGCTTGCCACCCTCGAAGGCATGGAACAGGGAGAAGGAGCTGTCACTATCGATGAATCGCTCAAGTCGCCGGCTCGGCAGACGCTCGTGCGCATGCTCGAGCATTGCAAGCCTGCGCAGGCGAAATGACCGTGTGCCCGCGCCGCGTGACCGCACGCCGGGCCATGCACCATAGCGGATCCCATGGCTGTCCCGGCAGCATCGCATGAAGGCAGGGCCCGCCAGCACACGAAACCCTATTGGAGGCAGATGATGCAGAAAACCGTTTTGATCGACGGCATGATGTGCCCGCATTGCGAAGCACATATGAAAAAAACCTTTGAAGCCATCGACGGTGTCGTTTCGGCTTCTCCCAGCCATGAAAAAAAATGCGCCCTCCTCGAACTGTCCCGCGACGTCCCCGAAGAGGAACTGAAAAAAGCCGTTGCCGCCGCCGGCTACCAGTATGCCGGCATCAAAGCCTGAACTGGCTGCCCCCCACCTTTACGCCAGCCTCCGGCTGGCTTTTTTCACGCCGTGCGCAAAGGAAAGCACCGTCGGAAAAATAAGGCTTGAAATATCTTTCCTGCGCTGTTAGACAAAACCAACCAGTGAGGGTCATCATGGAAAAGAAAACACCACTTTACGACGTACACGTTTCAGAAGGCGGAAAGATCGTGCCGTTCGGCGGCTACCTGCTCCCCGTGCAGTACGGGACAGGCGTGATCAAAGAACACATGGCCGTCCGTTCTGCCGCCGGACTCTTCGATGTATCGCACATGGGAGAATTCGTTTTCTCCGGTCCGGGGGCGCTCGACACGCTCAATCACCTGCTCACCAATGATTTCACCGGGATGGAGACAGGCCGCGTCCGTTACAGCGCCATGTGCTATGAAGATGGCGGGACCGTGGATGACCTGGTCATCTACAAGTTCGGCGAAGAAAGCTATCTTGCCGTCGTCAACGCCGCCAACCGCGAAAAGGACTGGGCGCACATGAGCGCCAACCTGCTTCCGGGGACCCATGCCGAAGACATTTCCGACACCGTTGCCGAAGTCGCCCTGCAGGGTCCCAATGCGCCTGCCATCATGGCCAGCCTGCTCCCCGATGACCAGATACCCAAAAAATACTATTCCGCCATACGCCGCGTGACCATAAACGGCATGGACTGCATGATCTCACGCACGGGGTATACGGGCGAGCTTGGCTACGAGATCTATACGAAGTCTGCCCATGCGGAAGACCTGTGGCGCACCCTGCGCGAAGCAGGTTCGGCTTTCGGGCTGATCCCCTGCGGGCTTGGCGCTCGCGATACGCTCCGCCTCGAAGCCTCCATGCCCCTGTACGGCCATGAGCTTTCCGAATCCATCACGCCCCTTGAATGCGGCCTGCAGTTTGCCGTCAAGCTTTCCAAAAAGGAATTCATCGGCAAGGATGCCCTCATCCGGAAAGGGGCTCCGTCACGGGTTCGCGTCGGCCTCGTCATGAAGGGGCGCGGCATCGCCAGGGAGCACCAGCCGGTGTTCCTGGACGGGACGCAGATAGGGATGACCACGTCGGGAACGCATGCTCCCCTTTTGGGCAAGGCCATTGCCATGGCCATGGTCGATGCCGGGCACAGCGGCATAGGCACCGCCGTCGAAGTGGATATCCGCGGCAAGCTCACCGCAGCGGAGATCGTGCCCATGCCATTCTATAAACGTCCATAACCAACGCACGAAGAGAGGTGCATCATGTCCAATATCCCTGCCGGTCTCAAGTATTCAGACACGCATGAATGGATCAAGGAAGAAAACGGCCTGTGGGTCATCGGCCTCACCGACTTTGCCCAGAGCGAACTGGGCGACATCGTTTTCGCCGAACTTCCCGAAGCCGGCGATCCGGTCACCGCGGGCAAATCGTTTGCCAACGTGGAATCCGTCAAGGCGGTTTCCGAAGTCTTCAGCCCCGTCACCGGCACGGTCGCCGAAGTCAATGCCGCGCTGATCGATGAGCCGGGGCTCATCAACGCCGCCCCCTACGACAACTGGCTGATCAAGGTCAAAGACGCCACGGCGTTCGGCGCCCTCCTCGACAGCGACGGATATGCCGCCGTCTGCGCCAAAGAAGGAGCCTGAGATGGGCAGCTACATCCCATGCACCGCGGAAGAACGGAAAGCCATGCTCGCCGAGCTGGGGCTTAAGGAACCTTCCGACTTGTTTTCCCACATCCCTGCCGAGGTGCGCACGGAAACGCTGGATATCCCGCAGGGCATGAGCGAGATGGAAGTGAGCCGCGCCATGGACGCACGCTCCGCCCGGAATACCCGCTTCGCCAGCATTTTCCGCGGTGCAGGGGCGTACTGGCATTATATCCCGGCCATCGTACGCACCGTGACATCCAAGGAAGAGTTCCTCACCGCCTACACTCCCTACCAGGCAGAGATAAGCCAGGGCGTGCTCCAGTCCATTTTCGAATACCAGACGCAGATATGCGAGCTGACCGGGATGGACGTTTCCAACGCATCGATGTACGACGGCGCTTCGGCCTCTGCCGAGGCGGTCTTCATGTGCGAAGAGCGCAAGCGCAGCGGCGTGCTGCTGCCCCTGAGCGTCGATCCGCAGATCCGCCAGGTCATCAAAACGTATTGCGAAAGCAGATCCGTCCCCGTGACGGAGATCCCTGCCGGCAGCGGCGTGGCAGACCTGCAGGCCGTGCAGGAAGCCCTGGGATCCGGGAATGCGGCGAGCGTATTCGTGCAAAGCCCCAATTACTGGGGGCTGCTGGAACCGGTTGAAGAACTGGCTGCCGCCGCCCATGCCCATGGGGCGAAGCTGATCATGAACGCCAATCCCATTTCCCTGGGGCTCTTCAAGACCCCCGGCGAACTCGGAGCAGATGTCGCCGTGGGCGAAGGACAGCCCATGGGGATGCCCCTTTCCTTCGGCGGGCCCTACATCGGCTTCCTCGCCTGCAGGAAAGACATGATGCGGCGCCTGCCCGGGCGCATCGTCGGGCAGACGGAAGACGCGCAGGGGCGCCGCTGCTTCGTGCTGACGCTCCAGGCACGCGAGCAGCACATACGCCGCGAAAAGGCCTCGTCCAACATCTGCTCCAACGAAGCCCTGTGCGCCATGACCGTTTCGGTCTATCTTGCCGCCATGGGCGCGAAGGGGCTGCACCAGGCCGCCGCGAGCTGCTATGCCCATGCGCATTACCTGGCCGGCGAACTGGAAAAGATCGGTTTCAAGCGCGTCCACAAGGGCGAATTTTTCCATGAATTCCTCACCACGTGTCCCTGCGGGACGCAGAAGCTCTCGGACCGCCTGGCAGCCAGCGGCATCCTTTCCGGGCTCCCCCTGGACGGAAACATGCTCTGGTGCTGCACCGAGATGAACAGCCGTTCCGACATGGACAAACTGATCTCGATCGCCAGGGAGGTATGCTGAACATGAAACTCCTTTTTGAACGGAGCCGCCCCGGCAGGGGCGCATCCCTGATCCCCGCCCCGGAAACAGGCCTTCCCGCTCCGGACCCTTCCCTGTTGCGTTCCGTGCCCCCACGGCTGCCCGAGATCTCCGAAGTCGACCTGGGCCGCCACTATACCGAACTGGCCAAGCAGACCCACGGCGTCAACGACGGCTTTTATCCGCTCGGCTCATGCACCATGAAATACAATCCCCGGATCGATGAGGCAGCGGCCTCGCTTCCCGGGTTCACGGGCATCCATCCGCTCCAGCCGGCAGAAAGCGCCCAGGGCTGCCTTGAAGTGCTTTACGACGCAGAGCGGCTGCTCTGCGAGATCACCGGCATGGATGCCATGACCATGCAGCCGGCCGCCGGCGCCCATGGCGAGTACACGGGGCTCCTGCTCATCCGCTGCTACCACCTTTCCCGCGGCGACAGGGAGAGGACCAGGATCATCGTTCCCGATTCCGCCCACGGCACCAATCCTGCCTCTGCGGCCATGGCCGGGTTCACGGTGGTATCCATCCCCTCCAATGCCGAAGGCGGCGTGGATCTTGATGCGCTGCGGGCTGCCGTCGGCAAGGATACTGCGGGCCTCATGCTCACGAATCCCAACACCGTCGGCCTGTTCGACCCGAACATCCTGGAGATCACCAGGATCGTCCATGATGCCGGCGGGCTCTGCTACTATGACGGGGCGAACCTCAATGCCGTCATGGGGCATGCGCGTCCCGGCGACATGGGGTTCGACTGCGTCCATGTCAACCTCCACAAGACATTCTCCACCCCGCACGGCGGGGGCGGACCGGGCAGCGGTCCCGTGGGCTGCAAAAGATCCCTGGAACAGTTCCTGCCCTCCCCGCGCGTCGTCATGCGCGACGGCACGCTGGTGTTTGCCGATCCTCCGGCATCCATGGGCAAGGTGCGTTCCTTCTACGGAAACTTCCTTGTCGTCGTGCGCGCCCTGACATACATCATGACCCTGGGCAGGGAAGGCATCCCCGAGGCTTCCGCCGGCGCGGTGCTCAACGCCCGGTACATGATGAAGAAGCTCAGCGGCGCCTACCGCATGGCCTACGACAGCCCCTGCATGCACGAATTCGTCATGACCCTTGAACAACTTAAGAAGGACACGGGGGTCTCCGCCATGGATGTTGCCAAGTCGCTCCTTGACTACGGCATCCATCCGCCGACGATGTACTTCCCCCTTATCGTCCATGAAGCCCTGATGGTCGAACCCACGGAAACAGAGAGCAGGGAGACCCTTGACGCAGCTGTGGACATCTTCCTGGAGATCCTCCGCAAAGCCGGTGATGACCCGCAGTACCTCCATGAAGCGCCCCATGGCTGCCCCATCGGCAGGCCGGACGAGGTGAAAGCCGCCCGCAGCCCCGTGCTGCGGTATCCTTTTGAATGACGCAACATCCTGGCCCTGCCGACCGGCAGGGCCTTCTTTTGGGCATCTCCACTTCATTTTGTCAATTTTACCGTGTATATCATCCCGCAAAATGGCAGAGGCATTTAACAATAAAAATCTATCTTTTTTCAACTCATGGTTAAAATCGACCGTATCTGAGCGAAAAAAAATCACTCAAATAAGAAAAGACATGGAAACAAAAGATATTGACACTTTTTTATCAAAGACATAAAAATAAATGAGTTCATTTTGGAGGATGATATGGACGAATATATAGTTGCTGCACAAAAGCTTGTTGCGGCCCAAGCCAGCGTCAGGGTCATGACGGAAGACGAAATGGTGAGCATGATCGCTTCCCTTGCCGCAAATCTGCGGATCATGGACAACGCGCAGCCTTCGCCGAAGGCAGCCGATGTGATCGCCGATGACTCCATCGATCCCCGGGTATCCAAAAAATCCATCACAGATAAAAGCATCACGTGCCTTTGCTGCGGTAAAAAAGCCAAGGTCCTCAACAAAAAGCACCTGGCGACCCATGGGCTCACCCCATCCCAGTACAGGGCGAAATTCAAGCTGCCCAAGGGCATCCCCCTCACATGCAAGGATCTTACGAAGAGCCGCCGGGACAAGATGAACGAGATGCGCCTGTGGGAACGGCGTCCCAGGAACACCGATACCAAGGCATGACCTTTCCGCATGAGACCCCATGGCACCTGCATGGGGTCTTCTCTTCCCGATCCCAGCCCAGAGGAGCCATGGCCATGCAGGACGAACATGCCGTCATACGTTCCGCGACTGCCGGGGATGCCGGTAAGATCGTTTCCATCGCCCAGGAAGCCTATGCCATGTACGTGCCCAGGATGGGAAAGAAGCCCTTCCCCATGCTCGATGACTATGGCGCCCATATCAGGGATGGCCACGCTGCCGTCCTCGAGGTAGGCGGGGAAGTCCAGGGCTTTGTCATACTCCTGCCGGAGGGATCCGGCACCCTCCTGCTCGACAATGTCGCCGTATCTCCCGCTTGCCAGGGGCGCGGCTACGGGCGCATGCTCATTGGATATGCCGTGGATGCTGCCAGGGCCCGAGGCTGCGAACGCATCATCCTTTATACCAATGTAGCCATGACGGAAAACCAGGCCCTGTACCCGCACCTTGGCTTTGCCGAGAGCCACCGCATCTGCGAAAAGGGCTACCAGCGCATCTATTACGCCAAAGACCTCTAGGTGCAGCACCTGCAGGACTGTGAGCCCCTGATCTTCATGCAGGCTCCAGGCAGCCTTTGTTCCTTTGCCTGCCGGCGTACCGGGCTTCAAAAGGAATCTTGCTCCTGCTCCTGATGCCGGTTATGATCCAGGCAGAAGCCAAGGAGCGATCTCTCATGCGTATGCTTTGCCTGCTTTTCCTTGCCGTTTTTGCCATGCCTCTGCCCGTGCATGCCGAAGGGCTCTCCTCCGATCTGGCAGCCTGCGCTACGATCGAGGACGGCAGCCGCCGCCTGGAATGCTATGACGCGCTTGCCCAGCGAGAAAAAGAAGCCGCGGAGCTGGCTAAGAAGGAGCCATGGTTCGTATCCCAGTATGCATCGAAGCTGGATGACAGCCAGAATGTGTTCCTGTCTGCTTCCGCCATGGCTCCCTTCATCGACAGGGATGGGCGCCCCCACTGGCCCAGCCTGTGCATACGCTGCTCGGAAAACAAGACCTTTGCCTATGTCATTTGGGATATCCCGCTGGGCAGTCACGACCTGAAGGTCACGGAACGCCTCGACCAGCAAAAGGCAGAGGAAGCGACGTGGGAGGTGTCCTCCGACCGCAAGGCGTGCTTCCGCCCTTCTGCGGTCGCCTTCCTCAAGTCGCTTGTCAGGCACAACAAGCTGCTGCTGCAGGTCGTGCCGGAAAACGATACGGCGCAGACAGCAGAATTTTCCCTGGAAGGACTCGCAAAGGCCATCGCCCCCCTGCGCAAGGCATGCGGCTGGTGATCCGCTGTCCTATCCCAGGGCGTCCAGCATCTGCTGGGGGTTGTCGTCTGGCTTGACCGGTCCGAATGCCTTGAGGATGACGCCCTGCTCATCGATGAGGTATGCCGTGCGCACGACGCCCATGGTGACCTTCCCGTAGTTCTTCTTCTCGTGCCATACGTCATACGCTTTTATGACGGCAAGGTCAGCGTCCGAAAGCAGGACGAAGGGAAGGGAATATTTCTGCTCGAATCTCTTGTGCGAGGCAACGCTGTCCCTGCTGATGCCGATCACGGCAGCATTCTTTCCGTCGAACCGGGGGAAGCGCTCGGCAAATCCGCAGGCCTGCCTGGTGCAGCCCGGGGTATTGTCTTTGGGATAAAAATAAAGAACGACCTTCCGGCCCCTGAATTCTTCCAGAGAGCGTTCGCGCCCGTCCTGGTCGGGAAGCGTGAACATGGGGGCGGGGATGCCTGTCGGGAGCATGGCAGCCTCCTGGCTGAAGTGGCATGATGCATCTTCTTAACCCCCGCCTGCATGGCCGTCAACTGGACAGGGCACCGTGCGCCTGCGCCCGTTCGTGGCATCCTCTGCAAAGCCTGCAAACACATCCAGCCAATGATTGATCTTTTTTAATGCAAATATTAAATATGTGACAACTCCGGCCCGCGGCAACACCCACATATCCTTCATAAAATGCTTGCTATTTTTCCACATTCAATTATTTTTACAAAACACATTCCATCATTTTTTATGCAGGAGACGGATAGATATGTTTGCTTTGAATCTGCGTCATGTCGTAGCAGCAGCGGCAGCCGCCGCGTTCATGGTCTCCGGGGCCGTGTGTGCCGAGCCTGCCTTGGCAGCCAAAACGGAAAAGATCGTCTTTGCCGCCGGCCGTCCTGATGATGCCTGGTTCGCCTTGTCCCACGGGCTTGCCTCCATGATCAACGAGCGTTCGGAATGGCTCGAAGCCGAAGTCGTCGCCACCGCCGGCATCGGCGACGCGACAAAGCTGGCCCAGCGCGACCCCGAAAAGCGGAAGAACCATATCGTCATCACCATGACGCCCGGCATGGAGCTCTGGGCCACGCCCGAGTACACCACGAAGAAGATCGGTTCCATGGGCATGCTCGCATCGGCCCTTGTCACGCTCGACCCCAACATCAAGACCTGGGCAGACCTCAAGGGCAAGACCATCGCACTTCCCCGCAAGGTCAAACAATCCTACACCTACCTCTACATCGACATGCTCCAGCAGGCCGGCATACTCGACACGGTCAAGCTCCGCCATGGCGGGACATCGGCATGCCTCACCGCCCTCCAGGACGGCGCCGCCGATGCCGGAGCCATCACCATCGACTTCCTGTTCCCGGACAAGGCTACCCCCGGTTCCTTCCTCGAGCAGCTGCAAACGCGCGGCCCCGTCTATTTCATCGAGCAGGGCAATACCCAGAAGAACATCGACATGATGGCCCTGGCCGGCAAGCAGAAGGAATTTGAAGGCGCCGAAGTCCCGCCGCTCGCCATGGTCGCTCCGGCAGGATCTTTCGGTCCGACGCAGACAGAGCCCCTCACCATCATGACCCCCCCGGTGTTCTGGGCCGCCGGCACCCAGGTCCCCGACAAGATCATTTATGAAGTCGTGCGCATCATGTACGAAGCGGCCAAAAACAACGAGTTCGGGCAGTACCATGTGCGCGGCAAGGGGATGACCGCTGATTTCATCGTCACTTCCTTCTGGCCCACTGTCGAAGAATGCCGCAAAAACTGGCATCCCGGCGCTCTGAAATACTTTGACGAACATGGCATCCGGCTGAGGACCGTCAGCGAAAGCTACAAGTAGCCTCATCAGCACACAGCCTTCCAGGGGGCGCTCCGTCCGGGGCGCCCCCCCATTCAGGACCGATATGCATTCCGATTCCCCCCTGTCATCCGCGGCACGCATCCTGTGCGCGATCCTGGCCCTGTCCATGATCGCCTACCATTTTTTCTACATCGTGGAACTTCCCTTCGAGCCCTCCATCAATGCCATCATCCACCTGGGGCTGGCCTTCTGCGTCCTGCTCACGGCCAACATGGGCTACCGCTTCCGCGTTGTCGACCTTCTCTTCCTTGCTGCCGCCATCGGGGTCACGGCCTACTTTTTCTGCGATTACGAGACCATCCTGGAAGATCCCAGCTATCCTCCCCGGACTGCGCTGATAGTGGGCATTGCGGCCGCAGCCGTGACATTTTACCTCACATGGCGTGATTTCGGCTATATCTTCCCCTTCATCGCCGTGCTGGGGATCGCCTACATGTGGTTCGGCTCCCAGCTGCCCGGAGCCCTGCGCGCACCCTCCATGGATTTTGAGCGCATGGTCACCCTGCTCTGCGCTGACGTCACGTCACCATGGGGGCTTTACGGGAGCCTGCTCATCCTTTCCGCCAACTACCTCTTCCTCTTCATCATATTCGGCACGGTGCTCGAAGCCTTCGGTGGCCTCCGCTTCATCATGCATATCGGGAACTGGGCGGCGCGCTTTTTCCGCAGCGGCGCGGCAGCCCTCTCCATCGTTTCCAGCGCGCTCCTCGGCTCCATCACCGGCAGCACCGTGGCCAACATCACCGTCACGGGCACGTTCACCATCCCGTTGATGAAGAAGACCAACTATACGCCTGAGCAGGCTGCAGCCATCGAGACCTCCGCTTCCTGCGGCGGACAGATCCTTCCGCCCATCATGGGCGCCACGGTCTTCGTCATGAGCGGCTTCACGGGGATCCCCTATGTCGCCATCGTCGAAGCCTCCGTCGTCGGGGCCCTCATCTATTTCGCGCAGCTTCTCGTCTATGCGGAATTGAACGCCCGGAAAAGGAACATCCTCCCCCTGCCGGACAAAAGCGTGGACATGCGCTCCATGCTCATTGCGGCACCCGTCTTCATATGCCCGCTCGCCCTGCTGCTCGTGCTCCTTTTTTCAGGGCTCTCGCTGATGAAGACGATCTTCTGGTGCATCCTTTCCGTCGTGGCCATCGGTGTCACCGCAAACGTTTTCCAGAAGGAAAAGCTGGATTGGAAGGAGGTCCTCACCAGCACGGTCAAGGGCACGGTATCCGGCAGCCAGATAGCCGTCGTGCTGGCGCTCATCGGTGTGGCCGTCGCCTGCGTGGAAGTCACGGGGCTGGGCATGCGTCTCGGCACCTTCCTGGTCTCCCTGAGCATGAACAACCTCTTCATACTCCTCTGCCTCACGGCCTTCACGGCCATCCTGCTGGGCATCGGCCTGCCTTCGCCGGCGGCGTACATCATCTGCGCCACCATCCTTTCTCCGGCACTGGTCAAGATGGGCGTGCCCCTGCTCCAGGCACATATCTTCCCCCTGTTCTATGCCCTGTTCTCACACCTTACGCCACCGGTGGGCATAGGCCTCATGGTCGCCTGCAAGATGGCGGAATCCCGCTATACGGCTTCGGCCATGGAAGCGCTCAAGGCGGCTTTCCCCTCCTTCCTCCTGCCGTTCTTCTTCGTGTATACACCGGGGATCATGCTGCTGGCGCCCACAGCCACGGAAAACGCCGTCCACATCCTGGCGGCATTGATCTTCATCTTTGTATTTTCCATCGTGGTGAACCGCTATTTTGCCGTCAGGGCATCCCTGCTGGACATGGCGCTCGGCACCGCATCATGCGCCGCCACGGGGATGTTCATACTGCTGCCTGCGCATCCCGCTGGCTTCCTGGCGACCGGTGCCGTGCTCGGCATCTGCTGCGCGGCATGCAACCTGTTCCATGCGCGCGCTGCCACCAGCTAGCGCTGCCGAATCGTTCCCGCCTTCCTCCCATCACGTCCGTTCACGGTCCGGACAGCAGGTCGATGGCCATGTCCAGCATGGCGGGCGCGGCATGCAGCGAAAAGTCCAGTTCAAGGCGTTCCGTATCCTTATGGGCGTCCTTTCCTGCAGGACCCAATGATGCGATGGGCACATCGAGCGAAAGAAGGTCCTCCATGGGCAGGGAAAAGATCCTGCCCCACCCCGGCATGTTCTCCGCCAGGGCAAGCAGTTCCTTCCTGCTCCCCTGGAAGCCCATGTAGCTGAGATCCATGATCCCGGTGAAGCATTCCACAAGCTTCACGTTCCCCAGATCAGACTCCGCCATGCCGCAGAGCCGTTCCATGACCGCGCGCAGCCGGCGCTCCTTGTCTGTCGCCCTCCGGTTGATGCGGTGCGGATAGTAGGGAGGCAGGAAGCCGATGATCACGGCAGGGCCTTTGATGCCGGCCAGTTCTGCCATGCGGTTCGCGATGGCTATGCCCTTCTCGCGTGCGTCCATATCCGCTGGCAGGCCGGACATGAACGTGTCCAGCTCGCCGCGCGACGGCTCCGCCATGCGCGCGACATCATCGATGCACAGCACCCTGGTGCTCCAGTCCGGCATGGCGCCCACCCCGCCCGCACGTTCCGCAAAGGCGCGCACGTTCTCCTTCTGCCTGGATACCACAGCATCGAGCGCCTGCGAAGCGACGTTCCGGCACATCTCCAGCACTTCAGCCGGGCTGCGCGTCACGGTGAGCACGTTGAAATAGGCCACGGCCTTTTCCGGCAAAGTCACGGAATAAGCATCGCGCAGGTCTTTCATTTTCAGGCACACGGGAGGAGGCAGGACTTCACCTCCCACTCCGTCGAGGAAGGCAGGGCTCCCCTCCATGCGCGAAACGACTTCGGCAGCGATGGACGCGGCATTGAGCCCGTCGAAGCAGAAGCCGGCGTGCGCTTCGCGCCCGATGCAGAAAAACATGGGCATGACCTTCCCGGTCGTGCCGGTAAAAAACACCCGCTCCCCAGTGCCCTGGCCAGGACCATGCACCCAGAAGGCAGGCTCGCCGGAAAGCGCGGCCCTTACGTCCAGGGAGTTCCGGGCGATGAACGACGCGAGCACGGGCAGTGATCCCCGCATCCCTGCGGAATCTCCTTCCTCGTCAGGCACGGCGAGGAACAGGAGGTTGGAGCGCAGGCCGGCCCGCTTTGAGGCCCTGTGTTCCATGCAGGCCATGTGCATGGCAAGCCCGCACTTCATATCCATCACGCCCCGTCCGAAAAGCCAGTTCCCCGTGCGGAGGTCGCGCAAGGCTTCTCCGGGGAGCACGCGGCCGCCCATCCGCCGGGTATATTCCCCGGGATCGAAGGCGCAGCCCGCCAGATCTCCGCAAACATCTGTGTCCACGACATCGAAATGGCCATTGAGCAAAAGCGTGGCGTCCGTATCGCAGCCTGCCCTGAGGAATGCCAGCACGGCCATGCGCTTTTGCCCGGCTTCCTCGACGGGGAACAGCAGCAAATGTTCCGGATGTTCCTGGAAATACGGCATGCGGCGGAAAAAATCGTGGATGAAGGCGGCCGCTTCATTTTCCCGCCCGCTGCCCGTGACGCTTGGTATGGACACCAGCTCCCTGGTCAGCTGGAGTATCCCGTCGGCATCGAAATGATCTCTCATGGCGGCTCCTCAAAAACAATGGGCACCGTGCATCCTGCCCTCCGGACAGGAGCCATGTTTCTCTTGCGCGGGGATGGCGCTTGGCGTAAGTTATCCACGCATAACGCCCCCAACCCGCTGGAAAGGATTATATCCATGAGCTTTCTCAAGGCAAGCAGCAGCTTTACCCGGTTCCGCATCATAGATGAGATCCCGCAGGAGACCTGGGAATCCATCCCGTCAAAGCTGCGGCAGTTCTCCTTCCGCGACATAGACGACATCGCCGAGGAGCGCTCGTTCGGCTGGACGAATTTCGATGACATGCTCGACACCGCCTGGAGCGTCAGCCCGCCGGAAAAGGCTGACTACCTTGCCTTCACCCTGCGGCTCGACACGCGGCGCATACCGCCTGCCGTCATGCGCAAGCATGTGCAGCTTGCCCTGCGTGATGAATTGAAGCGCATCAAGGAATCAGGCAAGAACTTCATCCCCCGCGAACGGAAAAAGGAGCTCGCCGAGCAGGTCAAGCTCCGCCTGATGGGCAGGTTCCTGCCTATCCCCGCTGAGTTCCAGGTCATATGGAACACGGTCCAGGGGACGGTATGGCTCGGCTCGACGCAAGGCAAGATCATCGACATGTTCCTGGAGCTTTTCACGCGCTCGTTCAATATACGCCTCGAGCAGATGCTGCCCTACAATCTGGCGCTTGCCATGCTCGGCAACGGCTTTTCCGAAAAATTAGACGCTCTCGAAGCGACGCAGTTTTTTGCTTGACCTGAGGTCACCATGGCAGACATAAGCTATATCGGACAGAATACGGACCTTATCCTGGGGCAGGAATTCCTCACCTGGCTCTGGTTCCGCAGCGAGACCGGCAGCGTCTTCCGCATGGAAGACGGACCGCATGCCCATGAGCCCTTCACCGTCGCCATGGAGCAGCGCATCGTCGTCCGCGGCGGCGAAGGAGAACATCAGGAGACCGCCACGGTCGCCGGTTCCCTTTCCCCCCTTCGCGAAGCACGCCTCGGCCTCCAGACGGGGAAGCTTGTCGTGCGGGCCCTCGTCAAGCTGGAGAAGGACGGCATGGACTGGCAGGTGACCCTGCGCGCCGAAGACCTGAGCCCCAGCTCTTTCCGCACGCCCAAGGTCTCCCGTGAGGACGCCTCCGACGATCCCGACGCCGTCTTTCTCGAAAAAGCCTACTTCATCGAGCTGGGGCTCGCCATGCTCGACGAGATGTTCCGCCAGTTCCTCGGCATCCGCCTTTCCGCTGCCCGCTGGCAGGAAGAGACCAAATCCATGGCCAAGTGGATGGCGCATGACCTGAGCCAGGGCGCCATCCTCGTCCAGGACCAGCCTGATGCCGGTCGCTAAGTCATCGGCCTGGGGATCGCTCCTCTGGCGTTTCCTCAGGAAAAGCACTTGGATGGCTGCCGTCCTGCTGGGCATCACGGCAGTCAGCTTCCTGGTCATCCATCTTGCGCCTGGCACGCCGACGGAGATGCAGACGACGCTCAATCCCCTGGCCAACGACCTCGTGCGCGAACGGCTCAATGCCCTGTACGGCCTCGACCGGCCGCTCTGGGAACAGTATCTTGACTGGCTTTCACGCATCCTGCGGCTCGATTTCGGCACGTCCCTTTCCAGCGACGCCCGGCCGGTCCTGGAAAAGATCCTCGAAAGAGCGCCGCTCACCATCGGGATGAATGTCATATCCCTGTTCCTCACCCTGCTCATTTCCCTGCCCATAGGCATCGTTTCCGCCATGAAGAGGGGGTCGTTCCTGGATAAGTCCCTCACCGTCCTCGTCTTCATTGGCTTTGCCATGCCCAGTTTCTGGCTGGCCCTGCTCCTCATGCTCTATTTTGGCATCGACCTGGGCATCCTTCCCATGTCGGGCCTTACCTCGCTTGATTTCGCGCAGCTTTCGTGGACAGGCAAATGCCTCGACATCGCCAGGCATCTTATGCTCCCCATCCTCGTCGGGCTCGTCGGCAGCATCGCGGGGACGTCCCGTTTCCTGCGTTCTTCCATGCTCGAAGTGCTGCAGCAGGACTACATCGCCACGGCACGGGCCAAAGGGCTTCCGGAAAGGCTGGTCATCTGCAGGCATGCGCTGAGGAACGCCCTCCTGCCCGTCATCACCCTCCTGGGTCTTTCCGTCCCCGGGCTCATCGGCGGCAGCGTCATCATCGAAAGCATCTTCGCCCTGCCCGGGCTCGGCCAGCTTTTCTACAGCGCCGTCATGGCCAGGGACTACCCCCTGATCATGGGCAACCTGGTGCTGGGCGCCGTGCTCACGCTCCTGGGCAACATGCTTGCCGATGCCGGCTACGCCCTGGCCGATCCGCGCATCAGGACATCCGCCAAGGGAGCGACGTCCTCATGAGCGTTCTTTCACGGTATGGCATGCTCATCGCCGGGGCTTCCATCGTGCTCTTCATGAGTGCGCTCGCCCTCCTTGCGCCCTGGCTGGCGCCCTTCGACCCGGCGCAGCTGGACCTCGACAACATCCTCCTGCCATCCTCGTCCGTGCATCTTCTGGGCACGGATGCCCTGGGCAGGGACATCTTCTCCAGGCTGCTCTACGGCGCGCGCGTTTCCCTCTGGGTAGGCTTCGTCGCCGTGGGCATATCCACAGCCATAGGCATAGCGCTCGGCCTGGTGTCCGGCTATTTCGGCGGCTGGATCGATGAGGTCATCATGCGCGGGGTCGATGTCATGCTCTGCTTCCCTTCCTTCTTCCTCATCCTTGCCGTCATCGCCTTCCTGGAGCCGAGCCTCACCAACATCATGGTCGTGATCGGACTGACATCATGGATGGGCGTGGCCCGCCTCGTCCGTGCCGAGACCATGAGCCTGCGCGAAAGGGATTTCATAGCCGCGTCCCGCCTGGCGGGCGCTTCCACGCCGCGCCTGCTGTTCCGCCATATCCTTCCCAATGCCCTGGCACCCGTACTGGTTTCCGCAACGCTCGGCGTCGCCGGAGCGATACTCGTAGAGTCCTCCCTCAGCTTCCTCGGCCTTGGCGTCCAGCCGCCCGACGCGAGCTGGGGCAACATGCTCATGGAAGGGAAAAACGTCCTTGAGATCGCCCCCTGGCTCTCCCTCTGGCCAGGCCTTTCCATCCTGATCACTGTCCTGGGATACAACCTTCTTGGGGAGAGCCTGCGCGATCTTTTCGATCCCAGGCTCAAGGGCAGGTAGCAGATCCTTTCCCCGATCGAGAGCGAGGCAGCATGCAGCCCTTATTGAACGTAGATGACTTGACCATTTCCTTCGGCGGCCTCGATGTGGTGCGCGGCATCAGCTTTTCGCTGCAGCGCGGCCGTGTGCTGGCCCTTGTCGGAGAATCTGGTTCTGGCAAGAGCATGACTGCCCATGCCATCATGCGCCTCGTGCCCCGCCCAGGACGCATCACGTCCGGGAAGATCACTTTTTGCGGAAAAGAACTGCTCGCACTGCCCGAACACTCCATGCGGCAGATGCGCGGTAAAGATATCTCCATGATATTCCAGGAACCTATGACCTCCCTCAATCCGGTGCTCACCGTAGGCAGGCAGATCATGGAGCCCATGGAGATCCATGACGGGCTTTCGCGCAGCGAGGCGAAAGCCAGGGCCATCGCCTTGCTGGAAAGCGTGGGCATCCCCGCCCCTGCCGCGCGTTTTTCCGACTACCCCCATCAGTTTTCCGGCGGCATGCGCCAGCGTGCCATGATAGCCATGGCGCTTGCCTGCTCTCCCGCCCTGCTCCTGGCTGATGAACCGACGACGGCCCTGGACATCACCATACAGCGCCAGATCCTCGGGCTCATCAAAGACCTCGCGCAGTCACGTGACATGGGCGTCCTTCTGATCACGCACGACCTGGGCGTCGTCGCCGAATGCGCCGACGACGTGTCGGTGATGTACGCCGGGCAGCTCCTCGAACAAAGCACGGCCGAAGTTTTTTTTCGCGAGCCTCTCCATCCCTACGCGCGCATGCTCATGGAATGCGCACCCCTGGTGGGCAATCACGAAAGGCAGAGGCTTCCCTTCATCCCCGGTTCCGTGCCACGGCCCGGCGAGATCCAGGAAGGCTGCCTGTTCCGTCCGCGCTGCCCCCTGGCTCAGCCTTCCTGCCGGGAGCCGCAGCCCATGCGCTGCATCGGCGGTGACCACATGGTCCGCTGCTGCCTGGCAAAAAATCTTTAAAATCCACAAAAAAACGCTTGCTATCCTCAGGGACAAAGATTATCTTGCCTTCTGCGCCGAAGTGGTGAAATTGGTAGACACGCTAGGTTCAGGGTCTAGTTCCCGTACGGGAGTAGGAGTTCGACTCTCCTCTTCGGCACCAGAAATTTGTAAGGATTACAACAACTTGTTGTAGTCCTTATTTTTTTTAGGTGACATTCTCACTCACAATTGGCGTCACTGTCCCACAAATTTTAGCCGTCATCAATTTTGGTGACATTTAAGGTGACAGTGTATGCAAGTTAGCTCCAAAAAATCTTCCTTCATCCCTTCTTATCTGTACAGCAATCGCGGCATCTATTATTATCGTGCGTGCATCCCCAAACGCTATCTTTCGACGCTGTCTCAACGTTATGTCAGGGTCAGCCTAAAAACAGGTTACAAAAAACAGGCAATAATCATGGCACGAAAGATCCACGAAAACTTTGTCGATCTGTTAGATTTGGCATTTCAACTTGGTCCAAATTTAACAGATGAAGATAAAATTGCTCGTTTAAGGGATGATGTCAAAAAATTCGTCACTGAATTACTTAACGAGCAAAATAAGAAGCCAATTTCAATAAAAGATGCCAGA
>JAEEGI010006480.1_pt1 | contig 26427 bp, 20 predicted proteins | sample 8958751 | NCBI WGS metagenome assembly JAEEGI01 (sample SAMN16246545, study PRJNA631951) | gut metagenome | biome: gut microbiome; feature: rumen; material: KS-attached | host: Bos | place: Iran: Karaj | collected 2018-10 | reverse complement strand
CAAAGTTACTATATTTGCCCTCGAAAAAATTTGAAATCGTACCCCATAGCTCAAAGTGAGCCGAAGGCGAACGACCTCATACCCCATAGCTCAATATGAATCCAGAAATTGAAAAACGCCGCACTTTCGCCATCGTCAGCCACCCTGACGCTGGTAAAACCACCATCACCGAAAAGTTCCTGTGGTACGGGAACGTCATTCGCGAGGCTGGTCACGTGCGTGCGAAGGCAAATCGCAGCTATACTGTCAGTGACTGGATGAAGATTGAACAGCAGCGTGGTATTTCTGTTTCGAGTTCCGTGTTGAACTTCCCGTTTGAAGGTTGCATGTTCAACCTCGTCGATACCCCGGGGCATCAGGACTTCTGCGAAGACACGTACCGTGCGCTTACCGCCGTGGATGCCGCTTTGGTGCTTATCGATAGCGTGAATGGTGTTGAAAAGCAGACGATTCGTTTGATGAATGTCTGCCGCATGCGCCACACGCCGATTATCACGTTCATCAACAAGATGGACTTGGATGGTCGCCATGTGCTCGACTTGCTTGACCAAATTGAAAGCGTTTTGCAGATTAAGACGGCTCCCTTTACGCTCCCTATTGGCGTGGGTAAGCTTTTCAAGGGCGTCTATTCCATCGCCGAAAATACGTTCCACACGTTCAACCCGGACGATGGCAAGCAAGAAATTATCCAGATGGAAGGCCCGGACGATCCGCGCCTTGTTGAACTCTGCGGCGAAAACTGGGTCGCGCAATTCCGTGAAGAATATGAAATGGTCACGGGTGGCATGGATCCGTTCGACCACGAAAAGTTCCTCAAGGGCGAAATGTGCCCGGTGTTCTTCGGTTCTGCCGTGAACAATTTCGGTGTGCGTCAGCTTTTGAACGCTTTTGCAAAACTCGCTCCGCCGCCGATGATCCGCGACACCGACAAGCGCCCGGTCAAGCCGGACGAAGACGCTTTCAGCGCATTTGTCTTCAAGATTCAGGCCAACATGGACCCGAAACACCGCGACCGTACGGCATTCCTCCGCATTTGCTCGGGAAGCTTTACTCGTGGCGAAAAGGTTTTCCACGTGCGTACGGGCCGTGATATCCGCTTAGCCGCTCCGACCGCTTTCCTCGCGAAGGACAAGGAAGTCATTGACCACGCCTGGGCAGGCGACATCGTGGGTATCAACGACCCGGGGCTTTTCCGCATTGGCGATACGCTCACGGATGGCGAAAAGATGAACTTTACGGGCATCCCGGACTTTGCGCCGGAACACTTTGCCCGCGTGACGCTCTTGAATCCGCTCAAGTCCAAGCAGATGGCGAAAGGCCTTGCCGAACTTTCAGAAGAAGGTGCAACGCAGCTTTACGAACCGCTCAAGTCCGCCGTGCCTGTCGTGGGCGTTGTGGGTGAACTCCAGTTTGACGTGCTCAAATTCCGCTTGCAGAGCGAATACGGCGCCGACGTGCAGCTCGACCGCGTGCCCGCCCATTGCATCCGCTGGGTGAACGGTCCCGAAGAAGACGTGGGCAAGTTTGCCGACGAATACGCCGGTGACTGCATGATGGACAAGGAACGCAATCTCGTGTGCCTGTTCCCGAACGAATACCGCCTGAATCTTGCGCTCAAAAACTACGAACGTCTGAGCTTCGCCGAAACCTCGCAGGGGTAGTGGGAAGTAGGAAGTAGACGGTAGGAAGTAGGAAGCGTCATTCTCGACAACTCTGGAGCGTAGCGACAGAGGCTGGAGGGAATCCAGTGAATTTAGACGATAGAATGGCGCTGCGCAGCTACAGACGAGTAGGTTGCAAGTTGAGCGTCGCGACGATGAGTTTACTCATCGGCATGACCGAAACGCAGCACCTGACGCCGGAGGCGTCAAAGACGAAAGATTGAGTCTTGTCATTCTGAGCGAAGTCGAAGAATCCAGTGATGTTAGACGAGAGAATTGTGGGCTTTTTGTCATTCTGAAGGGGTGATGCCCCGATAGAATCCACTGACTTTTTAACGGCAACTTTTAGTTAAGTTGTCGTTTTTTGTATATTGAAAAATATGAAACTTTTACTTTGTCTTTTCCTTTGCGTTACCTGTGTGCAGGCTCGAGAATACGTTTGCCTTGAATTGCTTAATGTGGATATTACCTTTAATCAAAAGAATGTTCCGGAACGATTCAAGTTTTCTTTTAATGATAACGTAATCACTAGCGATGTGAATGTGCTGTTCCCGATACAGAAATCTGTTGATTATGATGGCGTAGTCCAATTGAAATCTAAAGATGCAATCCGCACGTTCCATATCTCGTACGAAGATCCGGGCGAAACAAAAACTCTAGATTCGGCTGATGTCTTCCCGATAAAATCTTTGAAAGGTAAAGTTGATTCTGTGGCTGTTGCGGATTTGTGGGGGACGGGCGACCTCTTCACGAAAGCATTCCTCTATGCTGAAAAAATGAAATCGGTTCGATTTCTGGTTCCGCTGCTTGAAAAGAAAAATGGCAGCTATGTTTCTGTGGGTTACGCCTGTACCAATTGGCATGACTTGCGCGAAGTCGAGGACCCGCAAAAGTGCGTCGAAAAAGTAAAAAAGGAAAAAGCCCAAAAGAAGAAATCATCAGAAACAGGCAACTCTAAAATTTCTTCTATAAAATCGGCAGATAAAAATGGCTTAAGTTCCAAATTTTGGGATGATGTGCAAAATATTATCGATTTGTCGGATTGCTATTGAAGATGAACGTTAAAATAGAGTTTGAATATTGATTTTTAGCGAGTCTTTGCGATGAAAAATATACTTTCTTTTCTGTTTGTACTTTTAGTTGCCTTGATTCCTGTGGGTTTGGCTTTGCTTAATAAGGATTGCATCGATTCTGAAATAAAAATCGAATGTGAAGGATTTGTGTGCGCTATTCAACCCAAAATTTCAAATGAACCGATAGAATTTGAAGCTTTGGTTTTTAATCCAAAATCTTTAAACGGTGAGCCAATTGAAAATTCTTTTAAGTCGTCTATTGTAAGAATTTATTATAAAGACGAAAAAATGGAAAAAATAAATTTTGTTACGATTAAGAATGGAAACGTAATGACTTCATTAAGTTTTGATGATTCTGTGGGGATGGCTCACGTTGTTACGTCGAAGTTATTGGGATATGAACCGTTCTTCATTTTGAATAAAGCTTATTCCGGTAAATATCGACTAGAGGAAATTCGTAAAAATGAAGATGAACGCCTTGATAGTTTGCGGAATACCCCTAAAATTTTGCGACAGCCAAATCCGAAAAGTCCTTATGGACAGATGAGTGATAAATTCCAAGATTCGGCCTTCCCAAAAGAGATTGATAGTGTCCTCAGAAAGTTGAATATGTTGAATTTGTAATTGTTCGTGGCTTTTGAGGGGCTGAACCCCCGAAAATGCGAAAAAATGATACCAAAATCTTAAAAAAATGAATTTTAGTATCAAATTTTGTGTATAAATTAACTAAAATGGCTCGTTTTTTTGACAATTAAGCCGTACTTGTGTTACCAAATTGATTAAAAAAGGCGATTTGGTATCATATTTTGTACTGCTCTCTTTAAAAAAGTATGGACAACGTAAAATTTATGATACCAAAATGGAAAAAATTTGGCTTTTGGTATCAAAAATCGGAAAAAAGTGGCTATAAGTTCTTTTAAAAGTCTGATATGTTCATTTGTTTTCAGTTTTTTTTGAACTGAAAAGCTATATTGTAAAAAAACAGTAGGGAATATCAATGAAAAAAGTAATCTTGTTGGCCGTTCTTGTTCTGGCGTCATTCTCGTTTGCTATAAAATATACGGGAAACGTCTATTTAAACGCCTCTTATAGTCCAATGTATCTTTCTGTAGGTTGCTCCGAAAAGGATACAAGCGGGCTTGTGAAGACTATCGGCAATAATGTGGTCAGGCTTACGACAAGGGATCAATATTACTGGTACAAAATTCCAGTGAAGACCCTTTTGCAAAAAGACACCTTGTCTCCGTTCTGCTTTTATAAGACCGTTCGCGATTCCATGAGGGTTTACGACGAAGATGAAGGTGTCTATCGTTATGAAAAGTATTATCCGTCTTCAGCGAAGTTCTCGATTTCCTCGTTCAAGAACCAGGAAGATTTATATATCGACTTTGATTCTAACAAGCTTTATTATAAAAATCTGAACCTTCCGACGGTGTTCTATCGGTCCGATTGGATAAAGAATTATGTAGTTCTTGACGGCAATGTGTTTAAGCAAATCACCAATAAAAAGGATGGATGGTTTGTCGTCCATAATGAATTGAAAAACATGTATCTGAGATACAAAACAGATTCTGTACAAACAATGAAATACACAACGTCTTTGCATTGTCTCGAAGATGAACGCGGTAGGTGCATAGTCGATAATGATGGCTCATCGATTATGGTTCGTGATACGGTAGATTCAACCGCTGTTTGGACTTTGGTTCGTGATTCTTTGACGGTTGACTCCATTTTTAGTGAAGTCTCGAACATTTCGTTTGCGGAAACCAATTTACAATGCGGTGGTCGTTATACATACAAGACTTTGTTCAGTGTCGGTGGAATGCTTTCTGATGGCGGACAGTATTATTGCTTGAAACCTGACCAGGGAATCGAGTTGAAAGATTCTATTTACATCTTTGAAAATCCCAAGAAAAAGTACGAAACTTTGATTCGAAATAAAAAACCGGAACCGGCCAAGAAGCTTTATGTCTTGCCTCCGCAAATTGCGAAATGGTTTGGCGAAAATCCTCTGTTGAGTACTGATGGCGGAAAGACGGGGACTGTGTTGTACCCTGTCGGGGAGTATTGCGGATGGTTCTCCGAGATATTCTTTGAAGAAACTATTCCGAATAAGGTGTCTTTCTATGGTGCGACTTCCAAGGGTGTTGTTGTCGGCGATAATACAAACTTAGATTCATTGTATAAGGCCCTGAAAACGGATGTTCTGTATTTTGTTGCAAATGACCCTGCCAAAAAATTCTGGTATAAAGAAAAACCGGAATACGATGGGATTTGTTATGTGAATTTGTATGGTATCGTCTATGATACGGATGCAGAACTTCACCCGTCGTTCTCTTGCTATAGCGAAGGCGGTGAAGCTTGCCAGAAAGGGGCTCAAGGTGTCGAATTGAAGACTGCTCTTGCTGCGGTTAATTCTTGTATTGGCTTGACTCCGGGCATTGTTGAAGATACGCTTGGCAAAAACGGCAAGCCGGTACTCTCCAATAGTGGAAAGAAGTGCTTTATCGATGCAAAGTATTTTAATCAGTTATTCAACTCGACGGAGGGTGTTAACGAGACTTCGTGTACGTCCATTCCGTTTAGCATGAATGCTTATGGAAAATGGGAATTTGCTTCGGATTATTACATGTCGCCGGGAACGAAAGTCGTGGGCGGGTACTACCCTGTAGAAAAGACCGCTGATGAAGATATTGTTGTTGGATCGCCTCTTGTTGAGGCTCGCACAAAGCGTTTGGCGGAAGGCCCTGTGTTTGTTGGCCCCCATTTGAGAGCTGTTGACACGACAGAAGGGGTGATGAAAATGAACCTCTTGTGCAATGGCTCTGCTTGGGATAAGGGGCGTGATTGTTCGGGACTCTTTGCCGATGGCGATGATCTTGGGATGAGCGGAATTCTTGAAGGCTTTCTTGATATAACTTTAGGAAAGGGTCTAAGCTATTCTGATGTGTGTGTTTGGGGATGGTCATGCCCGTCTTTGGCTCCTGAAGGTTGGCCTATATTCAAGAATGGCTCTGAACAACAGATTGGGAATATCTCTGGAAATGCAAGCAACATGAATGGCGATGTGCGCTGGTACTCGGATGCTAAGGCGGGCCGTAATCAGCATTTCTGCTTTGAATCGCATGCCCGTTTCACTTACAAGAAAGGCTTGCGTTTTGGCGTTCGTGGTGATGATGACATTTGGATTTTCGTTGGCGGCAGACTTGTAATTGACCTTGGTGGAACACACCTTGCTGCTCCTGGTTATGCCGATCTTGATCAAGTGAAGGACAAGGATGGTAAGGATTTAGTCGTGGGGAAGGAATATGATTTGGATATCTTCTTCTGCGATCGTCGCACGACAATGAGCAACATGAATTTCTACAGCAATATTTATCTGGACCAGTCCAATGTTACAGAAAAGATGAGTCCTTGCAAGGCTAAGGCTCAGCATATATTTGACGACGACTCCTTGAATCAAAGGACTCCTATAGTTGCAAATAAAGTTCCGGCTCTTTCGAAGTTGGGTGTTGCTGTCCAGGGCCGCATGGCTTATGTTTCTGGAGTCCGTCCGGGATCGAAACTCGTTATGATGGATTTGCAGGGCCGTGTTGTAGGGCGTTATACGGTTGAGTCGTCGAATGTAACGGTGTCGGTCAAGAATGCCGGTCGCTATATCTTGAAAACAGAAACTGGGTTTACGTCCGTTAATTTTAGATAAAAGTTATGGAATTGAATAAAGGGCCGATTTGTTCGGCCCTTTTTTGATATTTCATCTTAAAAGCGGAAGTCGATTCATTTTGTTAAATAGTTATTAAAGAATTTCAAAATGTAAGTGCTTGTTGTTGTCAGCTTATGGCGTGTCTTCTTTGGAAAAAGAAAATTTGTTTCGACAATTTAAAAAAAGCTTTTCTATTTCGGGGACTGTATTTTGCAATTCTTGAATCAAGACTACCGTTGATTTTTTTGCTCGAACGGAAAGCTTTGGCACATGTATGATAGATGCGTCTAGGTATTTGTCTTTTCTTATGACGTAAATATCAAATGGCGAAAAAATTTTTTCGGGAAGAGGAACTGCTGTGCTTTCTCCATTGAAACTGAGGTACGCTCTTAAAAGATTGTCCGCCTGTAATTTCGTTATTAGGGGTGCAGGACAGCTATCAATGATTGTTCGGTGACAGAACCACCCGCCATCGGGTGTGTAGTAGCAGTGCTCGTCTTTTACGTAATGGATTGTAGTAAAAATTTCGTTTTGGGTCGCGTTAATAATTAGATAAGGGGCGAATCCGTCATTGTATATGAATTTATCTGTGACAGCAATGCTGTAATCAAAATCTCTTTTCTTTATATGTTTTTTGGGTCCATTGCTTACCCTGGGATTGATGTCGTCAAGTTCGTATTCGGGGGCATAATCCTTTTTCTCATAACGAGGTTCCGGTGTTTTCAAAAGCATATATGCAACATAGATAATATAACACGCTAGGCCAATAAAACATGCTAGGCCAATAAAAGAGACAAGAGCAATAAAAGAAATAACTGCTTTTTCTCGAATCGGTAATCTGTGTTGAATGTTTTTTTTATGAGATGTCACTCAGTTTAATATAGTTTTTTAGATTTCGACGCTTTTCTTTATTTTATTTTCGAGCGTATTTTTGATGGCTATGCGAAAAAGTCTTTATCCTTGACATTTTATCAAAACGAATTCGATTTTAGCTGTTTAAAAAGCGATTTTCCAAATTTATTTTATAGTAAGTTAGGTTCAAATGGGAGGTTTTATGACAATTTCAATGAAGGAATTTTCTCTTTTTGCGATGTCCATTGCATTTGGGGGTACCCTTGCCTGTGCAGCTACGATAAACGTTGACATGGGCAAAGAATACCAGCGCATCAGCGGTTTTGGCGCTGCATCGGCATGGGCAGGGTCCATCACCGACAAAAATGCCGCTTTCCTCTGGGACTCCACCAGTGGCGCGGGGCTTACGCTGCACCGTATCCGCATCGCCCCAGATGGTACCACCTCTGAAATGAGTATCGCTAAAAAGGCGAGTGAATACGGCGTCAAGGTTTGGGCTGCTCCATGGACATCCAGATACACCGTCAATTACGACGGCGACAAAAAACATCTGGATTTCAATCACGCCCAGGACTGGGCCAACACCATCTTGAAGTTTACGCAAGACATGCGAAAGGCAGGCGTTAATCTATACGCAATTTCGTCGCAAAACGAGCCCGACGGCACCGGCGACAACCACTACGAACCCAATGAATTGGCACGCTGGGTCGGCGACTACCTTGGCCCCACCCTCGATACCACGGGCATCAAAATCATCGGCACCGAAGCCATCAACTGGTACGGATTCCCCAATTACAAAAAAGCCTTCTTCAACAATCCCGTCGCTCTGAAATATACGGACATTTTTGGAACGCACGAATATGGCGGGGACCCGGCAGCTTACCCTGAAATTCACGAGGCGGGCAAAGAATTCTGGGAAACAGAAGTCTATGATCTTGGAAGCAATAGGGAAGACGTAGGCATGGGAAGCGCTCTCCGCGTTGCAAACATGATCCACGACGCCCTTACGATTTCGAATATGAACGCCTGGCATTTCTGGTGGATTTATTCCTGCAGCGAACCCAGCTGCGGCAACGGAGCCCTTTGGCCGCAAGGACAAGGTAACCCCGATAACGTGGAGCCTACCAAGCGACTCTGGGTCATGGGGAACTTCAGCCGCTTCGCACGCCCCGGTGCAAGGAGAATCGACGCCACCAAGAATCCCGAAGCAAACGTAAAAGTCACTGCCTACCGCGATTCCCTCAAGACGAAAATCGCAGTCGTCATTCTCAATTCCAAGAACGAGGAATTCAAGGCGGACTTTAACTTTGGAAGCACAAAAATTGGAAGCTTCAAGCCCTACGTCACCGATGACAGGAGCAACCTCAAGGAAGGTGGCGAAGTCAAAGTTGACGATACGAAGTGCAGTTACAACGTCCCGGCACGCAGTGCAACGACAGTCGAATTCGTTCTGTGGCAAGAGCCAAAGGTCGAACCGCCCAAGGATTCTACAGAATCAATTGCCTTCGGGAGGCTTTCTGTACCGCAAAGCCATCGGAGTTTATATAAAGTATTTAGTCCGCTTGGAGCGTTTATCGGCGAATTCAAAGCAGAATATTTCGACGAACTTCGCAACGCCATGACAAACGCAGGCTTAAGCCGCGGCGTCTATATGGTCAAATGCGGGAACGCGAAAACGAAACGAGTGGTGTTGAGATAAGCAAATGGTCGCCCCGCAAGGGACGACTTTTTTATTAAAAGCTTAGCTCGTACCAAAGTATTTGCGGAAAAGTATTTCTTGGATGATTTCGAAAAAATGTGAAAAAAGATAAAGTAGATGCCTTTTTTCGTTATTTTTTGTTTGAAATATTTAAAAATGTCAAAATTTGACTCACCTAGAATGTATCTTTTTTATGAAGGGCTGCTAAAGTAAATTTTGTCCTATGAGGTTTGTATGAAAAAAATGGGTACATTAAGGCTTAAACACGTGTTTTTCAAGGAAAACCGTGGCGACAAGATTTGGCGTGTTCTTTTCATCAAACGGTATGGCATGCATGCCGTTTCTTTTGACAAGAAAAGAATACTATTCCTTTTTGGAGATTATCCGTTAAAATTTACACCCGAAGAAAAGGAACTGTTTGACAAAGAAAATCCGTATTGGGCGGATTTTTTCGAAGATAGAAATACAGAATTTGAACTTGTCAAAAAATTTTACATCTTTGACAACAGGGATACTTTTGAATTGTGCTTGAACACGGCAAAAGAAAAATACAGTCGCTATAGTCCAGAAAATTATCTTTATAGAAAAATGGTGTCCTTTGATTTTCAAGACAAATTTACCGATGAATTCCTTGAATTATTTTATGTTGCGTTGTCTGCGGAGTTCAAAAATCAAAAATTGAGAAAAATAAAAGAATTTTCAACCTTTACTGATTCTATCAAAAAACATCAAGATGATTTTAAAGAGCTGAGTCCACTGAAACTTCGTAATTTGGATGAATGGGACTGGGAAAAATGTAGAGAAATACTAAAAGATTTATTTTACGAACTTGAACTTGTTGATGGTGAATCATCGGTTGTAGCTTTTTCAAAGGTTCTTCATTTAATGCTTCCCAATTTGATTGTGCCTATCGACCGTAATACAATACGTTATTTTTACGGAAATAAGCCCGGTTTCTTTAATTCGTTGGATAAACAGTATGAGACGTTTTGGAACTTAGAAACTGTTTTTTCTGAATTTGTAAAAAGGAATAACGTTTCTCGATACATTGATGATGTTTGCAATCTAAACATTCCTAAAATTCTAGATAATGCTATCATTGGGAAAATATTGCAGAATGCTTAAGTTTAAAGGCAAGGAATGGCAAATCTATGGCCCTGATAAAATGTCCGAATTGCGGGAATGGCGTTTCTAGCGAGGCGACTCAATGCCCTCACTGTAAATCGGCTTTGCATCCGCGGAATGATTTATGTCAATGTCCTGAATGCCAGAATACAATCCGCTTTGATCATTGGACTTGTCCTTATTGCGGGTATAAACGTTCAAAAATAGATTTTATTGACAAGGCAATGACGGGCTGTTTTTTGCATAGTGTATCGTTTGTTCTGTGGCTTTTTATTGCGGTAGTCTGTTTTATGGCTGTTTTTAACGCCTTGTTTGGATAGGAACAGGCTCTTATTGAGCTCCTCTATACCTCATACCCTAGGGAATCGTAGCCCTTCTTACGCTTTTCAAACATGCGGGCGAGAACGGGTACGTTGGAATCTACGTAATCGTAAACACGAACTTCTGTCTTGCCCGCGGACATCCTGTGCAATCGGCCTACATATTGCGCAAGCGTTCCTTTCCATGATATAGGAAATGGCAGGAATAAGGTGTCGAGTTCTGGCAAATCGAAGCCTTCGCCAATGTAGCGGCCTGTCGCAAGAATGACGATATTTCCGTTTGCCTTGGCAGTTTCAATATCAGACCAAATCTGTTTGAGTTGCTTTTTTCCGAAACCGCCCTTTAATACAAATAGCGTGGGAACAGATTCCTTCATTTTTTCGTAAAACCATTGGATGTGTTCAGTCCGTTCAGTAAGCATCAAGATTTGACGGCCTTCGTGGTAGGCCACCATCATGTCTTGCAATACCATTTCATTACGAGCGTTGCTGCTCCATATTTCATGGAATACATCCTGAATTGCGGGTTTTTCTAAAATTTGTGGTAGAATAAATCCTGTGGGTCGGACGATTACGGAATGCTTTATATGGCGTTCTTCGGCTTGTTTTTTAGCGTTGACAGTATAACGCACGGGGCCGAGGTTCATCAAGACAATCGGGTGTTGACCATCCTTGCGTGTCAAGGTTGCTGATAATCCCGCCTTATATTTCGCCTTGCTTTCGCGAACGGCCTTTTCAAACGAAAATGCGGAAATATGATGGCACTCGTCAACGATGATTTGCCCATAATCGTTAATCCATTCTTCTACTTCGCCTTTGCGGCTCACGCTCGGGATGAGCGCAACATCAATCTTTCCAAAACGTTTCTTCTTCGTTCCGCTGATTTGCCCGATTTCTTTCTTTGAAATCTGTAAGAAACTTGCGATTCGCTCTACCCACTGTTCCATAAGCTGAGCACGATGAACGAGAATCAGTGTGTTGATTTTTCTTTGTGCTATTAGCCAAAGTGCTACGATTGTTTTGCCGAAAGCCGTGGTTGCAGACAAAACACCAATATCGTGTTTCTTTAGCGCTTCAGCCGCAAGCAACTGCTCAGGGTAAAGGTTGCCTGAAAAGTTAACATCAATAAGAAAACCTAGATTTCGTTCATCCTTAATTACCGGCGTAATCCCGTAATGCACTAACAATTCAAGAAGCTTATCATAACAACCGATAGGGATGGCTATATGTTTTGGAAAGATGTCGTAACAATAGAGTATACGTGGTTTGCCCCAAACAGGTAATCGCAAAGCTTGAGCTTGGTAAAATTCAGGGTTCTGGAACGATGCTAAGCGTAAAATACGGTTCCGTAAGACGGCAGGTAAACCGGAATACTCGATGAAAATTTGATTGGCTAAAACTATGTCTATTTTTGCGGGAAGTTGTGCGTTAATTTTCGGGTATTCTGTTTTGCGAGAAAGCCAAGGCTCGTCAGCATCGCTAGTTTCGTTTTCGTATGCCGGCAAAACTTCGTGATGTGTATGTGCTGTAATGACTTTCTGTTCTACCAAGTCATTTGCATTTTTCTGAATTTGCGCCAGAAATGCCCATTGATCATCATAGGCGTTGCTGGATTCGGGATCAATAAATACGGAATGATTCTTTTCTCGGGCGGCTTTCTGTAGTGGCAATGCGATGAGGTTGCCGAGTCCACCCTTGGGCATGTAATCCTGGTTCGGGAAGAACCTGTCGAAAGATGCTAATTTAATTTCAGGTCGAGAGTCTAATGTTTTGGTAAGGAGCGTCGCGCCTAGGTCGCGCGCAATCTTCGCCTTGATTTTGTCTTCAAAGAAGATCCATACATGCCCGCCATTCCCTGAGCGGGACCGTTCCAGGTAAGCGTGAATATTTTCAGTTTTGCAAGAGTCTATAAAAGCTTTGGAATCCTGAACCCACGTCTCTTCGTCAAAATCGACCGCCAAAAAGTAACAGCAATCATCGCTTAACAGCGGGTAAATGCCTGCAACGAATGGACGCGTAAATTTTCCGAATGATTCAACTCCTCGCAGGTGTTTCTCGATTATCGAATTGTCAAATGAAACGAATTTTCTGTTGGGACATTGGGCGCATTTCGCTTTGGGTTTTTCGCAAACACCGGCTCTCCATTCATTCTCGCAGACAGGTTGGTATCCAGATTTCCCCGTCTTGGCACTCTCGAATCTTTTTGCAAAAACATCTTGCCGTCCCCTGAAAAGAGATCGGTAGAGATTGATTTTATCTATAATGGGGGAGAATTTGTTTATGGAAACCGATGGCGTGGGCTTGTCGGCAAAATGGGCTTCGGTGGCGGTTTGAATTTGCTTATCGATCTCTTGCAGCCTTTGCAAAAGCAGTTCGCGTTCCTTCACCAAAGTTTCAAGGGATGTCATAGAAATTTACCCTTTATGTCGGAACAAAAAAATCGTCTAGCACCACTTCGCTCTGCACTCGGTTACTGTATTTATTTTTGTTGATCCCGTAGGTGGTAATCATTGTCAGCTGAATAGATTTACGTGTGCCAGTTTTGTGCTTGAATGTCTCGATTTTATTGCGCAGTGATTTGTCGTAATCAGCGTCAATTGTATAATCATTCAATGAAAATTTTATTTCGCACAAATTTATGACCCTATCCCTTCGGTCAATGAGCAAATCTATCTGCGCTCCTCTCTTGGTTGCTCCGTTCTCCTTTTCGTCTTCTCCCTTGCTAAACCAAGATGAAGTTTCTGTGAGGACTCCAGCTATTCCCAATTTTTTCTTTATACAATCAAGGTGTTCTTTGCAAAGTTGTTCGAAGGTGTATCCGGCCCAAGCTAGTCTGGAAGGATTGTCTAAACTGTTCGTCCAGAAATGAGCGTCCTTTCCATAGTTATCTTTGATATAGGTAAAATAAAACATGGAATAGAAATCGCAAAGTTGGTAAATGGTTTCCTGCTTTTTTTTACCAAAAAAGCGATAAGGTCGGACAAAACCGTTTATTTCCAAATTTTTTAGGATTGTTCCTATCTTACCGTTGGCCGGAAGTTTTGTCTCGTTTATGATTTCGGAGCGGGTGAGTCCCATTTTCTTTTTCGCCAATGCTTCTACAACGGCGATGTGAGCGTCGGCCTGCTTGAATAAAGAGTGGTAAAGGTGGTCGAATTCGTCCCAAAGTACAGCTTTGTCTCGGAAGAACATGTTGTCGATGTTTTGGGTGTAGCTCCACTTTGCGTTCAACTGTTTCAGATAAAACGGAATGCCTCCCATAATCATGTAACATTCGGCAATATCGTAGCGGGTCCAGTCGATTCCTTTTTCTTTGAGATAGAGTTCTGTTTCGTATAAGGTGAATGGACGCATAAAAAGTCGTGTAGAGGAGCGATTGAAGAGTCCTCCACGATCGCCAAGTAGTTTATTCGTCATCCAAGAAGTTGCGGAACCACAAGCGATAAGAACGATGTTTCCTTGAGCGGCGGCCCATCCGTTCCAGAAAGACTCCAGGGCAGTTACGAAATCGGATTTAGTCGTGTCGAGCCAGGGCATTTCGTCAATAAAGACAACCTTGCGCTTCTTTTGCAGTGCTTTTAGATAGGCCCTCAAGGCATCAAAAGCTTTAAACCAATTTTCGGGTTCATCAGAATGCAGACCGCTATATTCCTCTAGGACTGCGGAAAATCGTTTTAGTTGAACTTTTGAGGATTCATTGAAAACACCCGTCAGTTTGAAGTCGAACTGATTGTCGAAAAACTCATTGACAAGGAACGTCTTGCCAACACGGCGTCTGCCGTAAATGACGACGAGTTCAGACTCCTTGGACTCGAGAACTTCTTGCAGGCATTCAATCTCGTATTGCCGACCAATGATGTTCTTTTGCGACATGAAAACCTTCTTTTTGGACAAAAATACAATATTTTTCACGAAAGCGGTCTTTTTCTTGAAAAAAAAGTAAGAAAAAGACCGAGTTTGTTATGTTGAATTGGTCTTTTTCTTGATGAAAAAGTGAGAAAAAGACCGATTTGGCAGGACAGTATCCAGCAAATTACACTTCAGCCCCTTAATCGAGTTAGGTTCGAAGGATCAGGATCCGAATCCGGGGTATACCGCCGGAGGGCTGGGTCGGGTCAAGCCCTGCTACACGGGTCTTGTCCCCAAGGGGTCACTATCTCCCTTAAAGGAGACCATAACCACTAAGGCGATAAATTACCAAGTGGCTGGAGGCCTAATGCGAAAGCAGAAAAAAAAGAGATGGCTCGCTACTTGAGAATCGTCATCGCCCATTGGGGAATGTTCTCTGTATAGCTTTTTACCAGTTTCCCGTCAGACATTCTGAACAAAAGCGAAGCGTCCTGGTCTTCAACCGAATTGTCATAAACATAAAGACAATCCACCGATGGGATTATCTTCTTGCAGTTGAAAATGGACTTCTGGTATCTAGTTCCCACACAATAGTGCGGTCGGGCTATATTGCAAGGTGCCCCGTGCTCACCTGCGGCACGCCCGCGTCGCTCTTGCAACGGCGCCACAGCGCCGCCCCAAGGGGTCACGCTTCGCAAGCTCGCTATCCCTAACGCTGATGCTACTTCTTAAACAAGTCCGAATGTGTTCCCATGCGGACCATTTCTAAAATAAGTTCGTTTTCTTGAATGCGATAGATGACTACCAAATCAGGATGCAGGTGGAAATCCCGATGGTTTTTCCAGTTGTTGGATAACTGGTGATCCTTGTATTTCGGATCAAGTTCTTCTCTATTGCGAAGTTTGTTTACGATTGCTTCGAATTCGGACAAATCGTAAACATGCTTCTGGGCAAGTTTGTAATCTTTCTTGAACTGGTTCGTAAACCGTAAATCAAGAATTCAAAGCCGCCATGAAATCGCTGGTATTCTTGTAAATGGGGCTGAGATTTTTCCCGGCCTCGCTTTCAGCCATAACCTTGGCGGTAAGATCGTTTGGTTCTTCTTCGGATGTTTCCATATAGACATCCTTGCGAAGCTGCAACAAACTTTCTATAACGTTCAAAAAAGGCGTATCTACATTTCTTAAGGTAACAATCATAATTTACCTCCGTTATCTTTATGTAATATACATTTTTCCGGCTAGAAACGAAAATTTTGGCCCCTTCCAGCTATGAAAAGGGCCTTTTGAAAGACTTTCAGGAGATTTTATAGGCGTTCCCGCACGTTTTATTTATACGCCGTTCCCACCCATTCGGCTAGCTTCCCGGTCTTAGCGAGTTCGGCGGTATCCTTCATCTTGAAATTCGGATAAAGCGCTTGAATTTGCGATGCGGTTTTGCCTTCGATTTCGTTGTTGAAGCCGAGAATGTAGTGCATAGCAATCATGTAGATGATTTCGGAGGGAGCAGCACCACAGACTTGATTCTTGACGATATGCTCTAGCCTTTTCTTGTCGTCAGGGAAGAGTTTCTTCATCTTCTTTGAACGATAAAGACGCTTGATGATTTCGGTGATATAGAGTCCCGATTTCATGTACAGGTCTGCGAAGGTGTGCTCCGGGTCATCAAAACAGCCCGGAGTTTCCTTTTCGAGCATATCCACCATGTCCTTTACGACTTTTTTCGGTGTAAAGATTTGGTTCGTCTTCTGCGGCGGGATGTAGTCGAATATGTCGCCCTTTACATCTTCCATGAAGTAGTCCGCCAGTTCCGAGCGTTTGCGCATAAATTCCTTCACGGAGTCGTTGAATACGACCGAATCAAAGAGATGGCCTTCGTAATGCTTTCGTTTGCCATCGCTGTCGGTGTAGTCACCCCCATCGCGAAGGAATTTGAATTCGTCAACAGTAATACTCGTTACCTCAAGGAAAACATTACCCGGAATATCCCGTTCAAACGTTTCAAGAGTCGTATTTTTCTTTGAATCGTCACCGTAGTATTTTCCGTAGGCCATCAAGAAAGAGGGAATCGTGCGGGCAAATCCACGCAGGTGGTCGCGAACCTTTTCTTCAATATCATTTTTCTTCTTTTCAATCTTGCTTTCTTCTACAGCCTTGACGGTTTCCTCCGTCGCCTTTTTCCAAATGTCCGATGTATCCGAAACGGTTTCTTTGAATTTTTTCTCAGCAGCATCTATTTCCTTTTTGAATAACTGCTGAATTTGCTTTTCTTCGGCTTTAGAATTGCAGTTTTTCAACGCCTCATCGCGCTTATGTTCCGCTGTACCGGCTTCTATCTTGAAATCGGCGGCAGCAGAGCTGATTTTCTTTTGCCCATAATCATGCAGTTTGCGCTCGAATTCCTTGGACTGGGACTTTGTCATCTCTTGACCAAACTTGACTTTGGCTTCTTCGGCCACGCCCTTTACAGAGGCATCGTAAACAGCAGTCAATTCCTTAACGATATTTTCAATTTTCGACGGCTTGTGATCTCGCAGTAACCTATTCACGTCTTTTTCGTAATCATTAGATTGCTGGGCAAAAACCGGATCACCGAACTTATCTGCGGCGGTCCCGACCACCTGTTCCGAGGGAACATCGACATTTCCATTACCATCAAGTGGAAGTTCATTAGCCTGTTCCGAGGTGACAATATTCTTGTCCGCTTCTGCCTTGGTGACAGGATTTACCTTCTTAAGGATTTCGTTCACGATCGAAGGTGCAGCAAAAATTCCGCTAATGTTCTGGAACAAGAAATTGCTCATGAAACCATGATTAACAACTTCCTTGGCGTGGATATGCCTCGGGATGGTCAACACCTTTTCGGCATCCAGTTCAATCATTTCCCCATTGTCGTCTTCACCTACCACAGGGAAGAAGTTCAAGAGTTCCAGAACATGCTTTTTGCGTTTTTCGCTATCGCCTGCACCACCGGCAGTATCCTTGTACTGGTCATTGGCAATGGTTTCCACGATAGTCAGCGTGCGTGCCGGATCAAAATCGAACACATACGCATTATCTTTGCGATATGTTTTGCCATCCTTATCCAAGAAAAGGCACGGATTTTGAGCACGGAATGCGGCCTGCATATACAAAGCCGGAGAGCGCATGGAGCAAAGCATCAGAACAGCTGTCCATTCGGGAATGGTGACACCCGTCGTAAGCTGACCCACCGAAAGGGTAATAGTCTTTTCGTTGTTTTTGATAGCTTCGCGGACAGCGGTAATCGCCTTCTGGTTTTCCAGTTCCTCGTCGCCATTGCCTACAGCAAGGACAACCGTATATTCCTTGAATACAGGGTGCTGTGTCAAAAGCTTTTTCAAGGCGATGGCAGAATCTACGCGGTTCAACAACCAAAACGTATGTTTGAGTTGATTCCTGAGTTCTTCCGTAGAGAACGGATACTTTTTGCAGTTCTCGTCAGTGAGCGTATCCAGGAACTTTTTCACATCGTCCAAATGTTCAAAATATCCTGAAGCATTCGTCTTGAAGAACTCGTTCAAGTCAAAGTAATATTGCGTTTCTTCGTCATCAATGAGAGTTCCGGCATCGGCCTTCGCACCCATCATATCTGACATCTGGTAGGTGAAAAGATTGAGCTTCGGCAAGTCTTCGTAAGGATTTTCTACACCCTTTTCGGCAAATTCCCTTTTGCGTTCTTGTTCGTCGGCGTATGTCCAGTTGAATATAGCCTCTTCGGGGAACTTGTCGGAAGCAAGCATCTTGAACGGAGTGCCCGAAAGGTTAAGCGTAAAACGGCGTTTGATGCGTTCCAAGGCAACATCCGTTTTATCGGTTTCTACGCCCTCGTGAGCCTCGTCAAGAATCAGCACATCCCAATCAAGTTCAGAAACTTCACGGAGTTTCTCGTAATCGCCACCAAAAGCCTTTGCACCTTTAAGGTCTTGCAAGGAGATAAATTCAATGCAGCCAAGCCTGTTCTTGCTAACGGCACGAGTGAATTCATCCCTTGTCAAAACATGCTTGTATTTTTGCGGATTCTTTTTGAAAACATCCACCTGGCTTACAAAATAGTAGCCGCCTTCTGTCCCGACGAAACGCGCATAATCATTGTACCAGCTATCGGCTATGGCGGGGCGGTTGGTCAAGATAAGTACGTTCCTCGCACCAACGCGCTTACAAAAGTCGTATGCGGTGAGCGTCTTTCCGAAGCGGGGCTTTGCATTCCACAGGAATTCGGGAGCCTTGTCCTTTTTCAGGATTTTCACCAGCTTGTGGTTATCGAAATAATCAGCGGTCTTTCTGGCAGCTTCTTCCTGTTCATCACGGAGTTCGTAGATTTCGACGCCTTCCATTTCGGTAAGGATTCCGTGATTTTCCTTAAAATCATTGAAATGATTCTTAGAAGTCTTTGCGTCGGTTTTGAACCACTCCGTTTTCGGTTTCCTTTCGATATCCACCTTGTTTGTCAGGTATTTATGGAAATCGTAATCACGGAAAGGTGTCAAGTCATCTTCAAAAACCGCCCTACCGCTCCACGCAATAGGGGCATCGGTATCGGAGGTGTGGGTTTGCTGATGGACGCGTTCCTTTACGGCATCTTTCAAGTTTTCGCCAAAATTGACTTCGGTATCACCGATTTTTATCCACCCGTCATGGGTGCGGTCATTTGGAGTGGTGTATGCGTATATGGCGCGGTTAACCGGCCGCATCGTCTTGATTTGGGTAACGTTCGACATTAGACCATCTCCTTGACGTGGGTTTCAATGAAGTCCTTTTCTTCTTTGGAGAGGCCATATTTCTTGTAGAGTTGCAAATCTATTTCGTGAACAGATTTGGTCCAATCGATATCGGATTTTGAGGTAAAGTCTTGGAGAGGTACGTATTTCCACTTATAAGGAGTTGTATCAGGAGTTGTTCGCAGAATACTTAACAAACATCTTACAAATTTTGTCTTTATGTATCGTTCAGCATTTTTCGCTTCTTTAAGCAAATTAAACGCACCTACAGAAATAAACGATTGCGTATGCCCCGAATAAGGTTCCGCGCAAATCATATCAGAAAGTGTTTCGCCAAATTTTCCAGATCCATTAGCTTTTGAAACAAGAATCTTATATTTCGCAAAATTACCAGGTCCTTCTATGTATCTTTCTTCAATCCATAACGCATTTCGTTTTTTGTTATAAAGGCCATAAACTTTAACCCAATCGCCCTTTTCTCCCTTTTCTTCAAAAAAAATTTTTCCCGCAAGTTTGTCCAAGGCATTCGTTCTTAAATCAAACGAATCACCGGCTAAATCCACCCATTTAGGACACTGTTTTGCAAATAATTTTGTGTAATGGTATGGAACAGCTCCAATGCATATGCTGGACAATGATTCTTTAGACTTATCTTTCCATACTTTATTTATAATTGAATTCAACTCAGCAAATTCAGTAAAGACACCTATTTTACCATACGTGTTGCTTTCACTTCGTAAAGTAACCGCAACACCTCCCTTTATGTCAGTATTTGGGAACACTTTAGATGCATCAGACTGATAACTAAGGACTTTAAAGTGTTCGTCCTCTAACCTTTCCTTATTCCACTCTTTTGGCGTTTGTCCTGCATTAAAAAGGAATCTCGCAGGAGTAATCACTTCTACATACTCTGCTATTTTAAAGGCATCGTTCATAAAGAAATTGTAAATAGGAGGCTGTCTTCCATTCTTTTCGGACTCTTCTTGATACGGCGGGTTTCCGATTACGGCAAAGAATTTTTTCATTTTCCATTCTCCTTTGATTTTAAAGAGTTGTAGGTCCGGCTGAAGCGTCTTCGCCAGTCAAAAATCAGGCATTCCTCGGTGGCATCGGATTTGCTGGATTCGTTTTCCACTTCGAATCCGGGTAGCGTCATTTGTCCGCAATTCTTTTCCTTGATTTGCGGAATCCTGCCCGTAAGGCCATCCATCTGCCAAAAGTTCCACGCAATAACGTTAGCGGCACTCCGCGCCGTCGTTCTGTCCGGTTTTTCGCCTAATTTCTTTTCCCAATGTTCCGTCCAAGACAAGAACACGTTGATGCGGGCAATCAAGAGATTATCCCCTTGGTACTCGTACCCGTAGCAACTTTCCAGCGAACGCATGGTCCATTTCTTGTATTCATCTCCGTCCGCATTCTCTTCGACCACGCGAAGTTTACGGTCCAAGAAACCAATGCGGTCTTTGACCTCGATAAAATTTCCATCTGTGGGGTTGTAACGGCTCGTCACGAAGGGCGCTTCGCCGCAGGTGATTTCGAGCCTTGTCTGGTCGATGTATTCTTGCCAGGTTTTTCCATCGTTAAATTGGATTTTTTTACGGTTTCTGGTCCAAGCCCTATCGCCTTCGGTATTGAATGCTCCAGTATAGCCCAGGTAGTCATCGTCCAGGGCGTTGTTCATTTGGTTGCAAATCCACGACGGTGTAAAGACTTCGGCACGCTTCTTGGTGCGGTCCCTTTGGGCATCAAGAGTCTTGGCGATTCGCGGACGCACAAGCATCAGGCTCCCGCCGGTAATGTCCTTGAATTCTATTTCGCTTTTCGGGGAAATGGCGTCGTATTCGTCCGTGGCCCACAGGATATTCTTGCCCGTGGTCTTGTCCTTTAGCAATATGGGGAGAACGGCTCCTCGATACACGTCAAAGATTTGCCGGACAGGCGTGTCAGCCGCAATGTTTTTCATTCCATTCTCCCGAACTTCAAGCGCAACGTTCTGTTTCGCTCCCGTTCGGGGACTGGATTACGGCGATTTCACAAAAAGAGAATACACGACGCCCTAGGCATACAATACGCCCACGCCAAAACGGGGCGCGCATGCGTCCGGATTTCTGAGTACCCTCTTATTCTTCTGTTTTGAAATTGTCGAGATTCCATGCCAAGAACAAGAGCCGACTCATGGGAATTTCTCTTGTCCTAGCATTTTTACCGCACAAAAAAAAGGCGTGAGGTTGAATGTCCTTACGATATGAGGCTCTCGACAGCCTACCCAAATAAGGACAAACAACCCACGCCCCGTAAAGGCCGATACGCACAAACGGACCGCATGAATGCGGCCAGCATAGCGAACCGTTGCCGGCACTTGCATGCCGACAGACGTGAGCGTCCGTCTTATCCTCTTGGGTTGAAATTGTCGAGATTTCATATCGAGAATAAGAGAAACTCTCTATTTTGCTTTGAAATATAACTTATTACAAAGACGAGGAGAAAGATTTATCCACTTTTTTGGTTTATCCGGCTTAAATAAGGGATTTTAAAGGCAACCACCCCTAGGCGAAGGGCTGCTTTTTTTTACTTTCACTCATGCTAAAATATTAGCGATTTTCGTTTAAATCTAGGCAAAAACGCTAACATATTAGCATCTCGGATTGCGGAGGGAACGCAGTGACCGGAGCAAGTACAGCGTCTTTTTTATCAGCAGGATGGCATCGGGTTTTAGGGCGGAGCCCTAGGCGAAGGGGTAGCGGAAGCCTTGGCGAGCCAAGGCTGCAGCGAGGGGAAAGCTTTCCCCTCCCCTTTTCAATGCGTCCAGGTTCAAAGCCTAGGTATTTTTAATAATCTTTTTGCAAAACAACTTTATATAAGATATATTTAAAAAAGCAAAAAAAAACAGGTGCCTATGAATCGTTTAACAAATACGTTCTTGTTTGTCTCCGCCTTATTTCTATTTACATCTTGTTTTTATCCCGCTCCGTCAGGTAAAAATGGGAAAGTAGGTATAAATGGCTTTCTGGAAGGCTCCCCGGAGGTTGTGAAAAAATATCATATGATTTTTCTGATTGACGGGAAGCCGTACGAAACGATGGAATTGTTTTTGGATGAACAATTTCGTCCATGGCCTAGGCCTCGTTCCAACGATGTCCGAACAAAGGAGTACATGTTTGGTTTTTGTCATGCGGCCTGGTCAGAATCCGTACTGGGCTGCGGGAATGCCAGAACAGGAGAATTTGATATAACCGTTCATCTTGTCAACGATTCGACAGGAACTTCTTTCCCATTGGGAACAAAGCATGTACAAATGGGGGCTTACAAACACACGGAATTGATGGCGCAGGTTTATTTGGGCTCCAACCGTGAAGAATACAAAACTCGACCAGAAAATAATTTCGATTGGAATTCTGCCACGGTTTTTTATTCAGAAGAAATCCAGGACAGCATTTTCTATTACTTCAAAAAATACAAGCGCGACACGGTTGATGTGTATGACGTAAAATATTTTACAGAAGTCCCTTAAGCACTCCCCCTCCTTCAAAATTATTTTATCTATCTTTATAAAATGCAAAAAGAAGTGAAGAAAATCGGTTTCAAAGTTTCGCTCATCATGGCCATCCTGATGAGTTTCGCCCTCTCGCTCGTCGGGAACCTGACTGCGCAACGTCCGCCCGAGATGCCCTTGGCACCCATCGTCATCGGATTCCTGGCCAGTTTCGCTATCAGCTTCGTCATCAGCTTTGCCATCGGGCTCCTGGTGCCGATGCCCAAGGTCAACGAAGCGCTTTGCCGCACCTTCAAACTGCAGCCGCGCACGCCGAAGGCAAACCTCGTCCAGTCCGTCGTCACGAACTTGATCTACACGCCGCTTCTCACTACCATGCTCGTCGTGTTCGCCTATTTCGTACAAATTCCCGACGGGCACAAGCCGCCCTTCCTGCCGATGTACATGCACTCCATGGTCATCTGCCTTGTCGTGGCGCAGGTACTGATTTTCGTCTGCGTTCCGCTTATCCTTAAGCTCGTGCTGCCCAAGGGCGGCCCGGCGAACAACACACAGCAACAATGAAACGACTCGCATTAATCGCACTTTTGCTTTTCCTTGCCGGATGCGGCGAGGAAGACGCGTTCATGACCCCATCCGAAAACGTCGTCGTCATCGACGTGAACTCGAGGGAATACTTCATCAACGGCCAAAAGGCCGGGGATTCTTTCAAGGATTTCTTGCAGAACGGGGATTGGAGAGTCCAGCCCATCCTGGATTTTTTCAGTCAGTTCAAGAAAGACAGGTCCAAACCGCTGGACGAAAAAGAGGTCCACCTGCATTTCGCGGGTAACTGCACCTTCAACGCGTTCGGCAAGGTGCTCACCACGTTGAACTTCGAACCGCTCGTCGACAAGGTCCTGTACGTTTTTGACAAGAAATTCAAGACGCCCATCCCGGCCGTCAATCCGGCTATGGATTCCGAGGTCCAAAGGTGCCGGAACGTCAGCAAGGACAATATCATCAAGGTCTCGCACATGTTCAAAAGCGAAAAGGGCATGACGGACGAGGAAATTCTGCAGAAGCGACTCACAGAAAAGCAGCAGGAAGTCGATTGCGCCGAGAATTTCATGATGATCCGTGTGATCCTGAACCCCTACGACAAGATGAGCCCCTTCATCGTGAGCCTGAACGAACTCGGGTTCCTTGGAGGGAATAGAACGTACAATTTTGCAACCGAAGACGAATTCTGGAAATATATCGACGAAATCCGCTCAAGGGAATCGCTCCAGAACAAGAAAGACCGCGACCAGATTATGGTCATTGTCAACAGGGAGGCCCCCCTGGCTACATCCAGCTCCGTCCTGAGGAAATTGAGCGAATACGGCTACGAAATCACGTTCGCATTTACGATTATGAGTCCTTGATGCATCGAAGCGAAAGTGCGTCATTCTGCACCATTCCTCCGCACTTATGCAATCCGCGCTCATTATCGTCTGAAAATTCCACGTAGCATTCGCCCTGCCCCGTCATTTCCGTGGCACTCCAGAAAAGGGCCTTTTCATCCATAAGGCTGAAAGTCCCGTCTTCCTTGCGGAATCCCGCACGCAAGGGTTTGAACACCTTGAGGTAATCCGTATGGGAGTTCAGGAACTTCAGCAACTTGTCGTAATCGTCCTTGCTGGGCACGCGCCATCCGTCCTTGCAGATACGGAATATCGTCACCTTGTCGTACAGTTTTCCGTACTTGGTGCAATTGGAATCGGCGCCATCGTAGCAGAAGCTCCCGGCCATGTAGTAGTTCATGTTCTCCACGGTCCAAACCACGCCATCGAAATCCGCCGTCCTGTAGAGTTGCCCGTCACGCGGATCGCAGAACACATCGTCCGGGACGTCCTTGCACAAGGAGGCGTTCTCGCCGGATTCTTCCTGACTTTCCTTCGCGCTAGAACTAGTATCGTCACAAGCGGAAAGAGCGAACAGCAAAGCCACCACCATAATGACGGGATAGCGGGCATGCAATCCGAGAGCCTTTTTCATAAGGTTACATCCTCTTGTTGACTTCGTCCCAGTTGACGATGCTCCAGAGCGCCTTGAGGTAGTCCGGACGGCGGTTGCGGTAGTCGATGTAGTAGGCATGTTCCCACACGTCGAACGTGAGGAGCGGTTTGAGGCCCTTGGTGAGCGGGTTCTGGGCATTGCCTTCCTGCGTAATCACGAGTTTGCCCGATGCATCGGCGGAGAGCCAGACCCAGCCGGAACCGAAGAGGCCCGCACCCTTCGCCTGGAATTCTTCCTGGAACTTCTCGAAGGAGCCGAAATCGCGTGCGATGGCTTCCGCAATCTTGCCCGTCGGGGCGTTATTCGCCTTCGGGGCGGCAAACTGCATAAAATACATGGAGTGGTTCAGGAACTGACCCGCGTTATTGAAAACACCGCCTTCGGCCGTTTTCACGATGTCTTCGAGGGACTTGCCTTCGAAGGCGCTGCCCGGGAGGGCCGCGTTCAGGTTGTTGAGGTAGGTCTGCAGATGCTTTCCGTAATGGAATTCGATGGTCTCCGCGCTCAGAGCCGGGGCCAGGTCCGCCGCTGCATACGGGAGGGCGGGCATTTCAAATTTTCCGTTGATGGGTTGGGTCATTGTGTCTCCTTGGTTAAATACTACTCTCTATGAATTCCTTGCGGAAAGTGCCGTTGCCGAGCAGGATGTCGATGGGCAACTTCTTGAATTCATATTCATAAGGCGGCTGCTTCCAGGCAAAATCGTTCGGGTACTCGTTGAAGATGTACTGCAAAAGCTTCACCGCCATGTCGAAACTGCGGAACTTGTCGCGGTCGAGCACGTGAATCTGCGCTCCCCCGCAAATCTGCCCCGCACCCTTGTGGAACGTGGGCTGGAAGTAGTTCTCACGGAAGTACACACCGGGCAATTTCAATCCGTTCATGTACTTGCAGAGCTTGACGGCATCGATAAACGGAGCACCGAAAATTTCGAACGGGCGCGTAGTACCGCGGCCTTCGCTCACGTTGGTCGCCTCGAACAGGCACATGCCCGGGTAAACGATGGCGGTATCGAGCGTGGGCATATTCGGGCTCGGCAGAATCCACGGGAGTCCCGTCTGGTCGTACCACATCTTCTTATCGTAGCCTTCCATCTCGAGCACGTAGAGTTCGCACTTGGGGAAGCGTTCTTCATTGAACTGAACCGCAAGTTCGCCGATGGTCTTCGCATGGCGCGTGCGGATGCTGTGCAGGCCCACAAAACTCGTGTAGTTCAAGTCCAGCACCGGGCCTTCCTCGTCCACGCAGTTGATGGGGTTCGGGCGGTCTACCACGATGACGGGGATGCCGGCCTTCTCGCAGGCTTTCATACAAAGGAACAATGTCCAGATGAACGTGTAGTAGCGTGCGCCAACATCCTGCAGGTCCACGAGCATCATGTCCACGTGGCTGAGCATCTCGGGCGTGGGTTCACGGTGTTCGCCGTACAGGCTATAGACGGGAATGCCCAGTTCGGGGTCGGTGTAGCCCTCCCATTCAATCATGTTGTCCTGGGTGTGCCCCTTGATGCCATGCTGCGGGCCAAAAAGCGCCGAAAGTTTAAACAGTTTGCCGTCGTATTCCTTGAGGAGGTCGAGGGTGTAGTGCAGGTCCGGGAGGACCGATGCCGGGTGAAGGACCGCGCCAAGGCGCTTGCCCTTGAGATTTGCCGGGAAAGCCTTTTCAAAACGTGTAAGAGCGAGTGAAACCATAGTTACCAGTTGTTGGTCAGTATTTGTTAGTTATTAACGAAAATATAAATATTTTGCCAAACATTATTCCAAAACGAAAAATTTTTTCAAAAATGGCACAAAATGACAAAATGAATTTTTTATTTTTGGGATAGAAACAAAAACAAACAGGATAGTATTATGGCATATCTGAACAAAGTGATG
>JAEEGI010006479.1_pt1 | contig 26429 bp, 20 predicted proteins | sample 8958751 | NCBI WGS metagenome assembly JAEEGI01 (sample SAMN16246545, study PRJNA631951) | gut metagenome | biome: gut microbiome; feature: rumen; material: KS-attached | host: Bos | place: Iran: Karaj | collected 2018-10 | reverse complement strand
TTTATCAAAAGTTTGATAATCATATTTATGATAAAATGAGGTAGGTTAAGTTTTAGTCCTTATCGGCATTTCATATATAAAATGAGGGTGTGACAAGCGTCACACCCTCACTGATTGATTATACTGATAAGGAACGATTATTCCTCATAGTAAACGGAGTTGAGAGTAAAGCTACCAGCTTTAAGCAGGAGTTGCAGGTCTTTACCGTCCTTACCCTTAGCACAGTCATTAGCAATCTGCTCAGTGATCTGAATCTCATTCGGACCATCTACAAATGGCATATCACTGATATAGGTTGCACTCCACCATCCGTTATGAACCATGATGTTACAATCAGGAGTAGCATCTGATACATCAACGATGAGGGTCTTCAGACCTAAGTAGATATCATCTGCGATGGTGGGCAGGTGAGCACCTTCAGTAGAGCTGAAACGCATTTCTGCTCCCTGCCATGCAGCAGGCTGGAATGGAGGCTCAGCTACAGGATCGCCACCATAGATATAGAATTTCTGCAGTGGATCAGTAATTTCCTCACAACTTACGGGGAAGTCAGCTGTAAGCACTGTACCATCGGCGCACACTGCAGTAAGCTGAACGGTATATAAACCAAGCTTCATCTTCTTCTTAGCAGCGTTGGAAACGTATTCCTTTCCACCAATGTTCCACTTCGCATTGACTGGTGCTGAAGTCTCACATGTAATGACATTACCATTCTTGCCACTGGGAGCTATATCTACAGTAACACTGGACTTTGCCTTGAGTTCGTCAGCAGTAATATGACCGCCATTGCTAATCTTCTCATGAGTAGGATCACAAGCGGCAAAGGCGCAAATTGCGACAAGCATCAAAAATATCTTTTTCATATTGATTTCTGAATTATATAATTAATAAAGCACTTTGTATTGTGTCTCAGGATCGTCGAGATTCCAACCATCGTTCTGTACCATCTTATTATTCATCAGAGTAATCTGATACTGAGGCTTAGGCAGGAAACCCTTGGTGGCAGCATAACGCTTAGACCATGAGCTGGTCATGTGCTCCATTGCACGCTTATTGGCCTTTTCACCGAGGCATACAACCATCTTACCGCGCTGAGCCTGAAGGGCTTTAGCAGCATAAGAAGACTCACTGTGATTGTCAACACCTGACCAACGGCGCATATCGTTGAAGCGAAGACCCTCTAAGGCAAACTCCCAACGACGCTCGTTCTGAAGGTTCGTCAAAGTATAAGGTGTCTGAGGTACGCCTGCACGGGCCTGAACCTGGTTCATGTAAGAAGCGTCACCAGTAAGCTCAGTGAGCATCAGCAGAACGTCGGCATAGCGCATCAGATAGTAGTCTTCGAAGTGGTCACCCTGCTGTTTGTTGTCAAGTGAACTAGCAGAATATCCCTCTACCTTAGACCACCAAGAATCATTATCAGCAGCACAAGCATCGAGGTTCACATCTGCATACTTCTTACAAGCAAAACCTGACTCCTCACAGTCATCCTTCTCGTAAGTATATTGCTGGAGCTCATTATCGAGATCAATCAAAGTAGCTTTCTTACGCTTATCGGTATATTGACCAAGATTCTCTGCATAGGTCCAGTCATCCCAAATATTGTTTGAAGGTGTACCCTGACCCCAACCCTGGTTGAACGGATAGGTCATATCACGCTTACCATTGTTGTTAGAGGCACCATTACGCAGGCCCCAGAAACATGAGAGATAGTTTGAGTACATACGTGGGTTGTTGTATGTACCGCCAATAGCCCACTTAGAGGCATTCAGGAACTGAATCTGGAAGAGCTCCTCTGCATTACCATTACCATTGCCAGGCATGTCGAAGCAATCATTGCGGTCCATATCCGCAATGAACTCGTAAGCATGTCCTATACCATCATGAGCCTCATCCCACAGCAGGCTGTTAGAGTACTGCCAGAGTGAGCGGAAGTCCTTCAGGAGTCTGTAACGGCCACTGGAAACGATGTCCTTCAGAGCTGCAACCACATCGGCCTGAGAAACAGAAGATTTGTTAACACCTTCCTGAACGATAGCCTCACCTGTACGGTCGAGAAGATCGATAGAAGGAGCAGAACCATTAGCAAGCTCACCAACACCTTTATAGAAGCCAGCCCAGAACATATAAGCACGGGCAAGCATTGCAGCAGCAGCATACTTGTTAGCATGACCGTCGCCAAAACCCGCTTCTGTACCCATAAGGTTCATACCAGAAAGGAAGTCGGCTATAATCTGAGGATAAATCACAGTTTCTGCACTCTGCTGCTCATACAGTTCATCTGTAACGAGAGTCGTAGTGATCAAGGGAACGTCGCCGTACAGCTGGGTCAGCAACAACGTATAGAAACCACGCATGAAGAAGCCCTCACCGAGAAGCTGGTTACGCTTAGCCAACTCAGAGTCCTTCCACTCCACGTTATCAATAGTCTCTATCTGGTTGTTAGCACGTGAGATACCACCAAAGAGAAGAATGAAATCCTGCTCATACTGGTTTGCACTAGCAGTTGTAAAATGATGCAGTGACTTAGCTACATTATCCTGCAGACCACCACTTCCGTAGCAGTCATCAGACATGAGAGACCACCAATAGAAAGGATTATTTAAAAGACCGCTCTGATCACCGCCACCCAGCGTATTCATGATACTATAGGTAGCTGCGTTCAATGCTTCTACATCACCAGGTTTGCCAGGGAATGTAGCTGCAGTCATCTCTGTCGGACGCGGATCTGTATCCAGCGCATCGTTACAGGATGTAAACATTGTTGTTGCTGACAAAACAGCTAACGTTGATAAAATATATTTCTTCATAATGATTTTGCAAAATTAGAATTTGAGACTTGCACCAACTAAGAAAGTACGAGACGGTGGGTACAGACCGAGGTCAATACCTGAAGCCCAACCAGAACCACCAGCAGTATTACCAACCTCAGGATCGAGACCAGTGTAACCAGTGATTGTGAAGAGGTTCTGAGCCTGAACATAGAAGCGCATCTGCTGCAGCGGACAAGCTTTCCAAAGTCTCTTAAAGTCGTAACCGAGAGTCACGGTCTTGATCTTGAAGTAATCTGCATTCTCCATATAGCGCTCTGATACCCAGATGGTGTTCTGGTGACCAGTAGCCGAGATACGAGGCTGAGAGTTTGAAGTTCCTTCACCATACCAACGGTTGAAGATGGTGGTGTCGTAGTTCTGATAAGGCGCATCACCGAATGAACGGTAAGAACGCAAGATCTGCTGACCGAATGCACCAGCACCATTAACTGCGAAGTCGAAGCCCTTCCAAGAGCAGCCAAGGTTTACACCGAGCATCACGTCGGGGTTCGGGTTACCGATCTCATGACGATCACAGTTCGAGCCTTCTGCATAGGTAATCACACCGTCACCGTTCCAGTCGTCCCAAATCAGGTCACCAGGCTGAGCGTTATCAAGAACGGCCTTGCCTGCCAGACGTGCAGCGTCGATCTGCTCCTGATTCTGCCAAACACCGCTGTATGACATACCGAAGAAGTAACCGATAGGCTTGCCTTCTTCAGCACGATAGCAGTACTCAGTACCCTGTGAGAGTACGCCGCTTGGTCCATTGAGGTAATGGTTCTCATTGGCGATACGAGTAACCTCGTTCTTGTTGGTTGCGAAGTTCACACCAACGTTATAGCTGAAGTCCTTACCGATTCTGTCGTTCCAAGTGAGAGCAATTTCAATACCGGTATTCTTCACGTCACCACCATTGATGGCAGCTGGGTTGGTACCCTGAACGGCAATCTGCGGACCACCAATCAACCAGTCTTTCGTGGTCTTTTTATACCAGTCGAAGTTTACACCCAGACGGCTGTTGAGGAAGCGGGCATCGAAACCGAAGTCGAGCTGTTCAGAGGTCTCCCAAGTCAGGTCAGGGTTAGGAACGATGTTAGCATAAGCACCAACGTTTGGAGTTCCGGCAACAGAAGTTAAGTTATCAGAACCAAACTTATAACCACTGTCGAAAGCATCACCGGAGAGAGCGATGGTAGCCAGATACTGATACTTATTAATACGGTTGTTACCGTTCTGACCCCAAGATGCACGGATCTTTAAGAAGTCGAGCCAGCTCTTGGTCTTCTCCATGAACTTCTCGTTGGTCATTACCCAACCAGCAGATACAGAGGGGAAGAAGCCCCAGCGCTTACCGCGTGTGAAGATACTTGAACCGTCATAACGTACGGTCACAGTAGCCATGTAGGTCTCATTCCAGTCCCAGTTTACACGACCGAACCAAGAAGAGAGATACTCTTCATCGCTGTTAGGCTTACCAGTCAAAGTAACATCAGTAGCATTCACCACCTTGAAGTTTGACAGCCAAGCAGTATCCCAATTCTTCAGTGTTGCGAGCTGGTCACCATAATTCACCTTATTTGATCCACCTACGTTAAAACTCCAGGCAGTGCTCTGGAAGCTCTGACCGACCATCGCACTGATCTTATGAGCGCCAAACATGGGGAGATCATAGGTCAGGGTATTTTCAATAGACCAGTTGGTGTTCAACCATGCGCTCTGATTTGCGCTATAAACAGTTGAGGTAGCATTACCATAACCAGAAGATGCAGGCTCGTTATAACCACGATAACCACCAGAACCCCAGTTATAGTTGAACTGAGAACGGAATCTCAGGCCCTTGATAGGCTGGATGGTCATGAAAGCGGTAGCACTAGAGTTAGTACTGCGGCTCTCTGCCATAGCACCGAATCCACCGTGTACCAGGTTCTCCCATGGGTTGTTGAACATAGAAGAGTTCCAGCCCTGACCATACTTAACAGTACCGTCAAAATCCTGGTAATAATAAATGTCACCATTGTCAGCGTACTGTGGCATGAGAGGGTTGGTCTGCAGCAGGCTATGGATGTAGCTCCAGTACATACCGTCCTCAGCCAGGTCGTGGTTCTTAGAATAAGAAATAGATACATTCTCACCAATGGTGATAACATCAAAGTCCTTAGCCTTCAGAAGCACGTGATCACTGTTGATGCGGATGGTGTGACGCTTGTAGTAAGAAGCCTTGTCGGCACCCATGATACCCTCATTACCAGTAAAGGTATAAGACATCATGAACTTAGAACGGTCTGTACCACCGGTCAAGGTTACAGAGTGGTTATGCTGTACGGCATTCTTGTTCTCGAATGCACCCCACCAGTCAGTACCCTGCCAACCGTTAGCCACCTTGCCAAGAATGTCAGCAGGAACATAGTCTGCCCAATTCAACTTCTGACCTGTTGTATTGAAGGTGTACTCATCGATGATGTTCATATACTGCTGGGCATTGAGGAGCTGAGGACGCTTAGCAGCGTTTGACCAACCAATAGCACCGTTATAGGTGAGTTCGATCTTACCTTCCTTACCCTGCTTGGTGGTCACCAGGATCACACCGTTGGCAGCACGTGAACCGTAGATGGCTGCAGAGGCAGCATCCTTCAGCACGTCGATGCTCTCGATATCGTTAGGGTTGATACCATCGAGGTTACCGCCAGCTACACCGTCGATCACATACAATGGCTGAGAGTCACCTGTAGTACCGATACCACGGATGTAAACCTTGTAACCCTTACCAGGCTGTGAAGAACTCTGGGTGATCTGCACACCAGGGGTGCTTGACTGCATGGCCTCGAGGGCATTGGTAGTGTTCAGCTTGGCGATATCATCACCCTTCACCTGAACAGTAGCACCGGTAACCAGCTTCTTCTTCATGGTACCGTAACCTACTACTACCACTTCTTCAAGAACGGCATCATCCTCACTCAAGGTGATGTTGATGTTTGACTGATTGCCGACCTTGATTTCCTGAGTTTCATAACCGATGTACGAGATAACGATCGTTGCACCGGGATTGACATTGAGAGTGAAGTTACCGTCAAAGTCAGTAACTGTACCATTGGTGGTACCCTTTTCCATTACGCTGGCTCCGATAACGGGTCCCTGAGCGTCGACTACAGTACCTGTAATCTTTTTTGTAGCCTGTTGTACGTTCTGAACGTCACCAGCGGCATAGGCGTTTGATGAATAGCCAAGGCCCAAAAGTGCCATGACACCCATCAGCAGCGCTGTCTTTCTAACTTTTTTGTTCATACTTAAGTATTTTCTATAGATTAATTGGTTTGTAATAAATACAAATTGAATTTAGATTGGAAGCATGGCTTCCCAGGTAGCCTAAAAGCCTGCTTGGCGGGCCTTCGGCCGGTTGTTAGGAGGAATTGTTTGAGTTCATACGTTTTGGTTTCTATTAAGTTAATATGTTAAATAGTTGAATAAGTATATTCCGAATCGTTTGCAAAGATAAGTGTTTTTTTTAAAAACTACAAAATTTTTTTTGATAAAAGTTTCATTTTCTTCACAAAAAAGTGTATTTTTACAAGAATTCCGCAAAAAAACACAAAAAAAAGTGCATTAAGTGTATTTTCTACAATATTAGATTTGGCGTTAGTGAATGACTTTCTTTATATATTATTAATAAGGTGTAGCGATTTCTCGAATACCGTGAGGTTTGTTCCATGGACAAATCGTGCAGCAGGAAGCCACTGCAAGAGCCAGTTTCCGCATGACCTTCGACGAACAGCCGTGTTATCATCCCAAGGCAACGCCATTGATAATCTCGGGAGAAGTCAACACGGTTGGAATCTTTAGCCGTTCTGCTGCAGACAACCAGTCCAAACCCTCTGCTCAGCGCAAGACAGACTACGGTAAATACAGCGATTATGAGTATCTCTACCGTTCGGCATGGGAACAGGTACGGGAAAATTTTGTTTTATAAAAACCTTCTCTTAAACTATAGCGCAAAGACAGGATCGGTCACATAAAGCCGACGCAATTCAGAGAATTTTATTTATAATTTCACAAACTTGTGAATCACAAACTTGTGAAATTTAAGATTTTTTATTCACATTTGTCATTTTATCATAAATATGATTATTGATTATCTTTGCAGCGATACGATACTATGATTATGTGAAAAGGATCCGCTCCAGATCATCGAGCTCGGCATCAGTGGTAGCCCAGCTGGTGACGAAGCGGCAGATGGTGTGATGGTGGTCGGTTTGCCCGAAATGGGTAAACTGTACCTGACGTCCCAGTCGTTCAGCCTGTTCGTTGTCCATGATCACGAACTGCTGGTTGGTAGGGGAATCGACTAAGAATTCAAAACCCTTACGGATGAAGAGTGCTTTCATGCGCATGGCTGTCTTGATGGCCTGCTCGGAAAGTTTGTAATACAACAGGGTATCCCCCTCCTTGCTAAACAGCGCCTCAAACTGCAGACCGATGAGGGCACCCTTGGCTATCACGGCGCCATGCTGCTTCTGGATGGAGAAGAAGTGCTTATGGGCATTGTGGTGGGTGAAGACCACCGCCTCACCGCAGAGGGCGCCGATCTTCGTGCCGCCGATATAGAAGACGTCGCAGTGGCGGGCGAGATAGGGTAGGGTGATATCGTTGCCTTCTGCCATCAGACCATAACCGAGACGGGCACCGTCGATATATAGTGGAATCTCGTAACGCTGACAGACCTGATAGATGTCGTTGAGCTCACGGGCAGAATAGAGGGTACCCAGTTCGGTGGGGAAGGTGATATACACCAGTCCCGGGTGAACGGCGTGATCCTTATTGCCGTCATGCATGTAGTCGTCGAGATATTTGTCGAGCACCGCTGACTCCAGTTTGCCATCGGTGTCTGGCAGGGTGATGATCTTATGCTCCGTAAACTCCACGGCACCCGCCTCGTGGACATTGATATGACCGCTGCCCACACAGATGACACCCTCATACTGATAAAGCATAGAGTCGATGGTGGTGGCGTTGGTCTGGGTACCACCGGTGAGGAAGAAAATCTGGGCATCGGGCAGGCCGCAAGCCTCGCGGATACGGTCCTTGGCACGCTCGCTGAAGGCATCGAAACCATAGGGCGTGGGTTTGGCACTGTTGTATCTGACCAGATTGTCGAGCACCTGCTGGCAGGCTCCGTTATTATAGTCGCATTCAAATGAAATCATATTTGGTTTATCTTTTTTCGGCTGCAAAGATACGAATTTTGAGCTGATAATACTAATTTGTAGGAAATAATGTGTGATAATTAATGGAAAAAGTGTATCTTTGCCGCTGAAAAAGCAACCGCCAGATCACAATGAAGAGTTTGAATCTTGTAAAAGTTGTCTACGTATTATTAGTCGTTTTCCTACTTTGTGTGATGGTATCCTGTCACCAGCGTGGAAAACTGGGTGACGGTCAGCCATCGTCCGTTAACTGGAGTGATTCGTCATTCAAAAGACTCCAGCAATTGCGCTATTTCTATAATAACAACCTTCATGATTCGTTGTACCGACAGGTGCCGTTGGACATGGCTTTCCACATGAAGTGTGAGCAATGGGAGTGCTATTATTATACTTGGTGGATTCTTGTGAACGACCTGACTTTTAGCGGTCATGCAGATGAGGCTCTTGAGGAGGTGAACCGTATGCATGAGGATGCGACCAAACGTGATAACAGTTATGGCATTGCCGTAGCTGAGGATGCCATGGGGCTGGCCTATGCGTTCCAATCGAATTATATAGAAGCTGCCAAATGCTATCAGCAGGCACTGAAGGCATATCCTCAGGATGCTGATATGACATTGTTGAACAGCATCTTTATGGACTATAGTACTGCCCTGCGTCATCTGAAGGATTATCAGACGATGGACTCTGTACAGCAGCAGTGGAAAGTGTTCTTGAATACAAAGGCTGCCGTGATTCCTCAACACGACAAGTCGGCACTCTACGCTAACTGGCATTTCAAGCATCATGCTGCCCGCTTCGACTATTATTTCTGCTTGGAGGATTATGCGCAAGCTGCTGCAGAACTTGATTCGGCCCAGCACTATCAGTTGCTGAGTGGCGGTTCGAAACTGGGGAATCTTCGGATTCTTGGAAATCGTACCAAACTATATCTGGCGCAAAAAGAATATGAACAGGCGCTCGCTGCCTGTGACGAACTGGTGGAGAAGAATAAGGAGGCAAAAGAGTTCAGTTATGAGTTGCGACAGCTCGATCTGAGGTGGGAGATCCTTGAAGGTCTGGGTAGATATGAAGACGCGTTGGCTGTTCACAAGCGATATAAGCTATTGAGTGATTCTGTCAACAAAGCCAATAATGCAGAGCAGTTGAATGAACTGAACAAGCGTTTTGAGATCGATGAACTGAAAGCGGAGCAGGAACGTACTACCTTACGTGAAATCATCATGGTGAGCAGTCTGATTCTGCTGGGTCTGATAATTATCATTTTCTTCCGTCATAGGGCGGCCAAGCGTCTGGAACAGAAAAACCAGGAACTCATTATTGCCAATGCCCGTGCTGAGGAATCATTGAAGATGAAGACTAATTTCATCCAACAGATATCACACGAGATACGTACGCCACTCAATATCCTTTCTGGTTTTGCCCAAATAGTAACGACCCCCAATATGGAGTTGGATGAGGAAGCCCGGCAAAATGTCAACCATCAGATTCTGGAGAATACCGATCGTATTACAGGGTTGGTTAACAAAATGCTTGAACTGTCTGACGCCAATAGTCGTACGATCATTGAGCTGAAGGATGATGTGTCGGCAATGCAGATTGCATCAGAGGCTGTTACTGCCACAGGCATTGAAAGTGCAGGGCATCTGAGCTTTGAGGTGTTACCGGAAACAGGCATAGAAAACGTCATGCTTCATACTAATCAGGGAGCTGCTGTGCGTGCGCTTTCGCTGATACTTGATAATGCCCGTAAGTTTACTGCTCCTGCCGAGGCTTATGGTCATGAGGTGTCGGTAGAACAGAAACAAAGGGCATCACTGAGACTACACGCCAATGGGAATGCCGTGCAGTTTATTGTTGAAGATACGGGAATCGGTGTTCCTGCTGAAGAAGCAGAACATATCTTTGATGAGTTTGTGCAGCTCGATGAGTATTACGATGGTACGGGTATCGGTCTGACGGTGGCGCGTAGCATCGCCCGTCGTCTGGGTGGTGACATCATACTTGATACGAGTTATACAGATGGGGCCAGATTTGTAATGTCGCTTCCCCTTTCATAAAATAGTTTCTTATGAGTGATATGAATAGTTTGAGATATACTTTCCTGACACTGGTTCTTGCTGGACTGACATTGGCGCTTTCTTCGTGGCGTGACGGGGAGAGGTGTGTTGACATCGGCCCACTCCCACCAGTGCCTGACTATGCTGATTCTACCCAGTGGTTCATTGTCAATCGAGGTGGCGAGGCTGACCTCTTCTATATCATCTCCACCGAAACAGATGACCACATGATAGGTGACGATACCTGTCATTTTGCTGATACCAATGATCTGGCATTAAGGAAGAACATGTTGAGGGAGATGGTGGCTGTCGATTCGTTCTACTCAGGGAAGCTGAACTTTTTCTCACCGTTTTACCGACAGATTTCCATAGACTCATGGGCTATACCAGACGATGCATTTGGCAGAGTGCCCATTGCTCTTAAAGACGTGATGCATAGTTGGGATTATTATCTGAAACACTTGAACCAGGGGCGTCCGTTTATCATTGCCGGATACAGTCAGGGGGCCATGGCCGTTTTAGATATCCTGAAGGAAATGCCGGATAGTGTCCTCAGCCGACTGGTTGCTACCTATGTTATCGGCTTCAAGGTGACTCAGGAGGATGTGGATAACAACAAGAACATTAAATTGGCCCAGGATTCGACCGACACGGGTGTGCTCATCGCTTTCAACTCCGTGAAATCACCGGAGTCGATTATCTATTTCACTGAAAACAATGTGGCTTGCATCAATCCCGTGAGTTGGCGGACGGATGAAGAGCCAACGCCTTTCGTGCTCTATGGCCGCCGTCGGAATGATACGCTCTCCGTGAGGTGTGATACGGTGAGTCATCATCTGATGGTGGATGGTATTACCAAGCATCGTCCCATGCCGGTAATCGGTAAACCTGGCAACTATCATAACATGGAACTGAAGTTCTATTATCCGTATGTGCGGAAGAACATGGCCGACCGCGTAGCGGCCTTCCTGGCGAAGAAAAAAGAAGAGTGAGGTTGGAGCCTCACTCTTTTGGTAATGTCATCACGAAACGGGCACCACCCGTATAACTGGTGTCGAGTACGATATCACCGCCCAGGCGACGGGCGATGCTGCGGGCCACCGTCAGTCCGATACCTGTACCGTCGTAGTACTCATCCAACTGCACAAACTCATCGAAGATATGTTCTGCCTTCTGGACAGGAACACCGATACCTGTATCTTCTACGATGAAATCAATGGTCTTTGGCTGTTGCTGGATTCTCAGACGGACTTCACCCTCCTTGGTGAACTTACGGGCGTTGTCGAGCAATAGCGTGAGGGCTCTGGTGGCTGAACGCTGGTTGGTATGGATGAGGGTCTCTGTTTGGGCGTCGGTCTGCAACAGGAACTTGATGTGGGTGTCTTGTTGGATGCCGGCATGTTCTACCGCCTGAGTGGCAATTGCCAGGGCAGCGATGTTATCGTTACGTTCGATGACCTGGCGGCTATTGGCATCGGAGAGCTCCAGCATCTTGTTTACCAAACCGGTGATGCGCTCCGTACTCTCGGAGATACGCTTTTGGATGTCGGCTTTCTCTTCTGCCTGCAGCACCATATCAGGTGCGGTCAGGATCTGCGTAAAGCCGTTGAGGATATTCAGTGGCGTACGGAACTCGTGTGAGATCTGTTGGATGAAGTTGGTCTTCATCTTCGACGATTCCTCGGCACGGGCATTGGCAATCATCAGTTCCTGGTTCTTCTGAGCCAAGCGCTTAGCTGCCCGATGACGGAAGTACATGAAGAGCAACAGCACCAGCATGAGCAAGCCGATGATGAGGATCACGAAGCGGGAGCGCTCCAGCTGTCCCTTCATGCGAAGTTCATCGACCTGAAAGAGGGTGTTCAATTCATCGAGCTGCATGCGTACATCTTTCGAAAAGGTAGAGTCCTTATGGAGGTACATTTTCTGATAGAGCAGAGCCGCCTCACGATCCCTGCCGACAGCCAATAGTGCCTCACCACGTTGGCGCTGGGCCATCGGCCACCAGTCGAGGTCCATCATCGGTTCGTAGAGGTCGGTATAGGCTACGGCTTTCTTTTTATCACCTTCCTTCATCGCCAGACGGGCCTGATGCACCTGCATCTGATAGGTGAGGTAGGGGTCTTTGATCTGCTCGTTGAGCTGTTCACAGGCTGCCAGTTCCTTGGCGGCTGCTGCGAGACTGTCGCTACCGATGAGTGCACTGGCATACCAGAGGTGTTGCTCCATATCATAGACATTCATCTTACCAATCCCAGGCTTCTCCAGGGCTTTGATATGCTCCAGATGCTGGCGCCACTCCTTACAGATGGCCAACTCGCGGGGATAGTCTTGGATCTGATCCAGTTCCTGTGCCATGTAGAAGTAGGCACTCAGCAACTCGTTCTTGGCCACGTCGGGTATCTCCTTCATCAGACGGATACTGCGGTCGAGTGCCTTGACAGACTGTTGGTGGTCGATATTATCGTAGATGACACCGATCTGCTGGTAGGCGAGTGCACGTCCGAGGGTGTTGTCCTGTTTCTGGGCGTACTCCTGCATCTGTTCGGCTTCGCGGAGGGCGGTCTGTGTACGACTGGTATAAGAACAGCTCTCAATGATGTCGCGCCAAGCTTTATAGAACGAGTCCCAGAGCCCGTGCTTCTCCATCCAGTCTTTCTGTTCCCTGGCCTCTTTCTCCAGGCGCAACCAGTCCTCAGAGTTATAGATCAGTGTCAGACGTTTGTTGCGGCCTGCCTCTTCATAAGCCAGATTGCCCTCTTTCTGGGCGTATTGAATCCATTCATCGCAGATACTGAGTACGGTGTTGACCTCACCCGACCACTCAGTCTCGTTCACTAAGTTCTCGTAGGCTTTCAGCTTCTTCTCACCCGTGAGACCAGTGATGGGACCAGCTGCCCCTATCGTAAGGGCAACCAACAGAGTGAGGGCGAAACAGAATACTCTTCTCATCTTATATTATAGGGCTTCGAGCATGCGTTTGATGACCACCGAACAACTGATCTCGCGGTTGGCAGCCTCGGGGATGACAATAGAGTTGGGTGACTCGATGACATCATCAGTGACGATGAGGTTACGACGTACGGGCAGACAGTGCATGAACTTACCATTGTTCGTCCACGACATGTGCTCGGTATCAACGGTCCACGACATATCCTTCGAAGTGATCTTACCATAGTCAGCGGGATTGGTCACACCAGGGTTACTCCAGTTCTTGGCATAGATGAAGTCAGCCCCCTCGAAGGCTTTCTTCTGATCGTATTCCACACGGGCATTGCCGATAAACTGCGAGTCGAGCTCATAACCCTCGGGATGGGTGATGACGAAATCCACGTCAGCCGCATTCATCCACTGGGCGAAACTGTTGGGTACGGCCTGTGGCAGTGCACGGCAATGGGGGGCCCAGGTTAGGACGACCTTTGGGCGCTTCACCGTCTTATATTCCTCGATGGTAATGAGGTCGGCAAAGGCCTGCAGGGGATGCACGGTGGCAGTCTCCATCGCAAAGACGGGACGACCAGAGTATTTGATGAACTGCTGCAGCACCGTCTCGGCATAGTCGTACTCCCGATCAGTCAGTCCGGCAAAGCTACGCACACCAATCAGGTCGCAGTAGCAGCCCATCACGGGGATGGCCTCCAACAGATGCTCGCTCTTGTCGCCATCCATGATGACGCCACGTTCGGTCTCCAGTTTCCAGGCGCCGGCATTCACGTCGAGTACGATCACATTCATACCGAGGTTCATGGCCGCCTTCTGGGTGGAGAGACGGGTGCGCAGACTATTGTTGAAGAAGATCATCATCAGGGTTTTGTTCTTTCCCAGATGCTGATACTTATAACGGTCGTTCTTAATCTCTTGTGCTTCGGCGAGCGCCTTCTCCAGCGGGCCAATGTCTTCAACGTTAATAAAACTCTTCATACTTTATTCTTTTTGACAACGGACTACACGACTAACACGACTTTTTATTCTTAGTCCTTCAGTCCTGTTGTCCGTTGCTAATATTTAACTTCTAATCTGGCCTTCTCCTTCTATCAACCATTTGTAGGTGCAGATCTCTTCGAGCGCCATGGGACCACGGGGACCGAGTTTCTGCGTGCTGATGCCGATCTCTGCCCCGAGACCGAACTGGGCACCATCCGTAAATGAGGTCGGCGCGTTCCAATAGACACAGGCAGCATCGACATGTGCCTGGAATTGACGGGCAGCCTGTTCATCCATCGTCACGATCGCCTCACTGTGGCCACTGCCGTTGGCATCGATATGGTCGAGTGCCTCCTCGAGTGATCCCACGGTCTTAATGGCGAGTTTGTAGTCCATAAACTCCGTGCCGAAGCTGTCGGCTGTGGCGTGCTCCAGATAGGGGTATTTGCCGTCGAGAGCCGTAAAAGCCAGCTCATCGGCATAGATGATGACATGCTTCTCAGCCATCTGCTCGCAGAGGGCGGGCAAGTCGCTCAGGCGACTTTCATGAATGAGCAAGCAGTCGAGGGCATTGCAAACGGAGACACGGCGGGTCTTGGCATTGTTGATGATCGCCTTGCCCATCTCCAGGTCACCGTCCTTATCGAAATAGGTATTCACGACACCAGCGCCCGTCTCGATGACAGGTACACGGGCGGTGTCTCTGACAAAGTCGATGAGCTTACGACCACCACGGGGAATGCAGAGGTCGATATAGCCGACGGCATTCAGCATCTCGCCTGTTGCCTCGTGGGTGGCAGGCAGAAGGGCTACGACATTCTTTGACACCCCATACTGCTCCAGTATCTCATGGATCAGTGCCACCTCCTCACGGTTACTGCAATCGGCATCCTTACCACCTTTCAGTACACAGGCATTGCCACTCTTGAAACAGAGTGAGAAGACATCAAACGTCACATTCGGACGTGCTTCGTAGATCATACCGATGACACCGAAGGGGACACTGACACGACAGAGACGCAGACCATTGGGCAGTGTCTTCTGTTTGGTAATATGTCCGAGTGGTGTAGGCAGGGTGGCTACGTTACGCATGTCGCTGGCGATCCCCTCCAGACGGCTCTCTGTCAGTTGCAGACGGTCGTAGAGCGGGTTCGACTGTTCCATCTTTGCCAAATCCTGGGCGTTGGCCTGAAGGATGCGCGCCTGTTGGGCTACGATGGCATCGGCAACGGCATTCAGGATGTCGTTGCGCTGTGTGTCTGTCAACAGGGCCAGACTCTTGCTGGCTTTCTTGACGCGTTCAAATGTCTCTTTCAATTCCATATTAAACTAAAAACTCTGTGTGCGGGGTTTGCTCGGGGTTCTCGATGAGGTCGATCAGAATATTGTCGCGGGTGCCGTTGGCAATGATGACATGGATGCCGGCCGACTGCACGTTGCTGGCAGTGTGGTATTTGGAGTGCATACCACCACGTCCGAAGGCACTTTTCTCTGTTTGGATATACTTCGAGAGGTCGGTGCATGGCGCCACTGTCCGTATCAGCTCTGAAGATGGGTCATCGGGATGACCGGTAAAGATGCCGTCGATGTTTGACAGAAGAATCAGCGAGTCGGCTTTCATCATCTGAGCGATGAGTCCGGAGAGCTCATCGTTATCGGTGAACATCAACTCGGTGACACTCACAGTGTCGTTCTCGTTGACGATCGGCAATACGTCGTTCTCCAGCATCACCGTCATACAAGCCTGCTGATTCCTGTACTGCTCACCTGGTCGGAAGTTCTCTTTCATCGTCAGCACCTGACCTACATGGATGCCGAACTCACGGAACAGGTCGTAATAGAGTCCCACGAGCTTTACCTGTCCGACAGCTGAGAAGAGCTGACGCTGTTCCACGGAGTCGAGCGAGTGGTCAACGGTCAGTTCCCGTCGTCCACAGGCCACGGCTCCTGATGACACGAGGATAATCTCATAGTCCTGCTTCCGGAGCCACGCTATCTGATCGACGAGGGCCGACATGCGTGTCACGTCGAGCTTCCCGTCAGCCCGTGTCAGTACGTTTGAACCTACCTTGATGACTATTCTATGTTTCATTTGGCGTCTTTTTGTCTGATCTCTACACGGCGGATCTTTCCACTGATGGTCTTCGGCAGTTCATCCACAAACTCGATGATACGTGGATACTTATAAGGTGCCGTCACCTTCTTCACGTGCTGCTGCAGTTCCTTGATGAGGTCCTCCCCAGCCTTGTCCTTCCACTCCTTACCGAGAATGACCGTTGCCTTCACCACCATACCGCGGATATCGTCGGGCACACCTGTGATGGCGCATTCCACCACGGCAGGGTGGGTCATCAGCGCACTCTCCACCTCGAACGGACCGATACGATAGCCTGAGCTCTTGATCACATCGTCGATACGACCCTCAAACCAGTAATAGCCGTCCTCATCGCGCCAGGCCATATCACCCGTGTGATACAGACCGTCGTGCCAAGCCTCGCGGGTGAGTTCCGGGTCACGATAGTACTCTTTGAAGAGTCCGATAGGCTTACGGTCGCCCACACGTACCACGATCTCACCTTTTTCACCATCCTCACATGGGGTTCCGTCGGCACGCACCAGATCGATGTCGTACTGGGCGTTGGGGATACCCATAGAGCCTGGCTTCGGTTCCATCCAGGGGAAGGTGCCAAGGGTCATGGTGGTCTCCGTCTGTCCGAAGCCCTCCATCATCTTGATACCAGTCTTCTCGTAGAACTTATCGAAGACAGCGGGGTTCAGGGCCTCACCTGCCGTACAGCAATATTCCAGCGAAGATAGGTCGTAGTTCGACAGATCCTCGCGGATCATGAAGCGATAGATGGTGGGAGGTGCACAGAAACTTGTCACCTTATATTTTTCTATCTGACGCAACAGCGTGTCGGCATTGAACTTCTCATGGTCGAATACGAACACCGTGGCGCCAGCAAACCACTGACCATAGAACTTACCCCATACGGCCTTTCCCCAACCAGTATCAGCTACTGTCAGGTGGAGCGAACCCTCGTGGAGATTGTGCCAGAACACACCTGTAGAGAGATGGCCCATGGCATAGAGGTAATCGTGGGCCACCATCTTAGGCTCGCCACTAGTACCGCTGGTGAAGTACATCAGCATCGTGTCGTCGTTGGTGTTCACGAAGGCGGGCTTCACGAACTTCGGGGCTTGCTTCCACTCACTCTGCCAGTCGTGGAATCCCTCAGGGATGGGTTTGCCGTGATCGGTGATGGTGATATACTGCTTCACCGTGGGACTCTCTGACATGGCGGCCTGAATCTGACTCACCACATAAGCGTCATCCACGCAGATGATGGCTTTCACAGAGGCACGGGTGTTACGATAGATGATATCTTTCTTCGTCAACATGTGGGTGGCTGGGATCACGATGGCACCGATCTTATGCAGGGCCAGCATCACCACCCACCACTCATAACGACGCTTCAGGATGAGCATCACGGGGTCGTTCTTACCGATGCCCAACGACATCAGATAAGAGGCGGCCTGGTCCGTCTGTTCCTTCAGTTCACTGAAGGTGGTGCGGATCTCCTCACCCTGATCGTTGGTCCAGAGGATGGCGAGCCTCTCAGGTGCCTCCTCAGCCCACGCGTCCATCACGTCGTAGGCGAAATTGAAGTTCTCAGGGATGATGAACTCCAGATTCTTATTATAATCCTCTACAGACTTGAAACTCGTCTGCTTTAAAAATCTTTCAATCATAGTTATACTTCTTTTTTGCAACGGACTACAGGACTTAAGGACTTTTTGCGCATCAGTCGTTTTAGTCCTGTTGTCCGTTGCTAATTATTTACTCGACTGTGAAGGCGAGGAACTTTACGGGTTTATCGCCAACGGCGAGCATGCCGTGGGGCTTGGTGGAGTCGAAATAGATGGAGTCACCCTCTTCGAGCACCATCGTCTTACCACCGATATACAGTTCCATCTTACCTTCGAGCACCATGTTGAACTCCTGGCCTGGATGCGTGTTCTTATAGATGGTGTGTGCCTCAGGCTTGGGCTCCACAGTGACGATGAACACATCGGCCTTGTGGTTTACGAAACCACCTACCAGCGACTGATACTTGTAAGCCTTGGTGCGCTCAATCGACATGCCCTGTCCCTTACGCGTTACATAGTACGACTTCATGTGGGGTGCCTCAGCAAAGATCAGCTCTTCGGTAGATACACCATACTTCTTGGCAATCTTCATGAGGTTGGAGATGGTGATGTCCAGCTCGCCAGCCTCGATCTTCTCATATTTCTCTGCACTGATGCCGATGGTCTCTGCCATCTCGCTCACTGGGATGTCGAGCACGTCGCGCAATCCCTTCAGGCGTTCGCCTATTTGTTTGAGTTGTTCGTCCATATTTAATGTTTAATCTTTAATGTATCACTTCGCTCCGGCTTTTAAACCACGGATGACAGCCGAGGTGAAGCCTGCATGCTCCATCTCGTTCAGTCCCTTGATGGTAACACCACCAGGTGTGGTCACGAGGTCGATGGCAGCCTCAGGGTGAAGACCACTGGCCTCCAACAGTTCTACGGCTCCCTTCATCGTCTGCATCACGATCTTCTTGGCATCGTCGGCCTTGAAACCGAGTTCCACACCACCCTCACTGGCGGCACGGATATAACGCATGGCGTAGGCGATACCACAGCTGGCAAGGGTCGTACCTGCTGCCAGATGCTGCTCGTCGGTGATGAGCGTATGTCCCATCTCATCGAAGATGTTCACCACTGTCTGCGTGTCCTTCTCTGAGGCATCCACAGGTACGATGAAGGTCATCGAGGCCATCTCAGCAATCGCGATATTCGGGATCGCCAAGAACAGCGACGGACACTGCTCACCGAGCCACTCCTTGATGTTCTCCGACTTCACACCGGCTGCAATCACAATCAGAATCTGCTTCTTGGGATTCAGTTCTTCCTTGATATCCTTCAGCACGCGCTCCACCAGCCAGGGCTTTACGACCACGCACACGATGTCGGCCGTCTCGGCAGCCAACTTATTGTCTGTCGTCACACTCACACCTGTCTTCGCAAACTTATCCACCACAGCCTGTGAGGGATCACTCACGGTGATGTCTTCGTTCTTAAACTGCTGGCCCTTGATGAGGCCCTCGACGGTGGCGCCACCCATGGCACCAGCGCCAATCACTGCTATCTTCATAATGTCTTCTTTAAGCGGTTGATAAAGTCATCGGCATCCTGTTTCGTCAGGCAGAGCGGTGGCAACAGGCGCAGGATGTTCGTACCTGCACAGCCCGTAAAGCAATGCTCCTGATAGATCAGCGGCTGGCGCACGTCCTTGTGGGGGATGTCGAGATCGATACCGATCATCAGACCACGTCCGCGAACGTCGATGATATGACTCTTCCCCTTTGAATTCAATTCTTCACTTCTTAAATTCTTCAATTTTTCAATGAGGTATTCACCCACCTCATGGGCATTCTCCACGAGGTTTTCTGCCTCGAACACGTCGAGCACGGCCAGCGCAGCCGCACAAGCCAGATGGTTGCCGCCAAAGGTGGTACCCAACTGTCCATAGACGGGCTTGAACTCTGGTGCGATCAGTACGGCTCCCATCGGGAATCCGTTGGCGATGCCCTTGGCCACGGTGATGATGTCGGGACGGATACCCAACCACTGGTGAGCGAAGAACTTACCGCTTCTTCCATAGCCACACTGGATCTCGTCGCAGATCAGGATTGTGCCGTACTTCTTGCAGGCAGCGGCCAGTCCCTGTGCGAACTCTGGTGTCGCGAGCTTGATACCGCCCACACCCTGGATGCACTCCAGGATCACAGCACACACATCACCCTTCGCCAGTTCAGCCTCCCAGGCGGGCAGGTCGTTCATCGGCAGATAGGTCACGTGACTGTTATCATTGATCGGTGCGATGATTTTCGGATTGTTCGTCACCTCCACGGCCAACGAGGTACGTCCGTGGAAAGCCTTCTCACAAGAGAGCACACGGGTGCGTCCGTTGGTGAACGAGGCGAGCTTCAAGGCGTTTTCGTTGGCCTCGGCACCGCTGTTGATCAGAAACAGCTGGTAGTCGTCGTAGCCGCTGATCTTGCCCAAGCGCTCAGCCAACTGCTGCTGGAGCTTATTGATCACAGAATTGGAGTAAAAACCTATCTTCTGCAGTTGTTCAGTCACCTTCTCAATGTAGTGGGGATGAGAGTGGCCGATGCTGATCACAGCGTGTCCGCCATAGAGGTCGAGATACTCCTGTCCGTTCTCGTCCCACACCTTACAACCCTTGCCCTTCACGATGTTCACGTCGAAGAGCGGATATACGTCGAATAGCTTCATATGCGTTCCTTAATAAAAAAATCGGTTGCAAAGATACGGCAAAATATTGAATAATCGCCACTTTCTCCCATCTTTTTGCATAAAAACAGCCTTTCCTGCTTATTTCCTGCAATTTTATACATTAGAATACCTTGTAGGGCGCAGAATAACGTCCCTTCCATCGCTACTCTTAGCTTTGCTACCTGTCAAAACATGTCTCTTTATGTCGGTTTGTATGAAAAATTGTCAAAGAACACTTTTGTCGTTGAACGCGCTTCAACAGGCACCATTAAAGAAAAATATTGCTACCATTAATGCGCGCAATTTCTAGATTTAAATCTCGCAATTTTTATCCTTAATAGGCGGTGTTACCACATCTCTCATTAGACATTGCAAAGGTACAAAAAATTCAGCAATCCTGCAAGCGTTTTATCATTTTGCTCCCAAATGTTAAAATGACGAACGAAGCAAGGGTAGAACCAAGTTTGCTTGAGTTTTGCCTTGCGAGGAGGAATTCGATGAAAATCAAATCTGGTCGGCGAGGTCGAAATCGACGAGGCGCGGCACGCGGCAGCGCGGCGGCGCGGCATGAAGGAAATCGAATGTGCGGCAATGCTCTATATATATTATATATAATTATTATATATTTAATATATAATAATTTAAAATAGATATATAAACATATCTCTAAGTATCCCCTCCAGTCTTTCCAAGAAAACATAGAATTCTAAAACTCAAATGCCGCGCCGCCGCACCGCCGCGCGCCGCGCCCACGCTAATTCCCGATCGTGACTTCCACTGCCACTGAGTAAGACCTTACCAGATTTCAGGATCAGGGCTGCACCTGCGTCGTGGGTATAGACCATATCCATCTGGTGCCAGGCGCCATCTTTGAAATATTCTGCTGTTGGTGTGGGAACAAAACCTGAAGTGTGTCCACCAAAGACGGTGATCTCGCCATTCACATATAAAGTATTGTGGCCTGAACGTGGTGTGTTCAGGCTTGGCAACTGCTCAGGCTGTATCTTGACGACAGGACAGTCTGCTTGTTGCTGACTATCCATGCTCGTCTCTTGCGCCAACAGATTTAACTGCGCAAATAAACTGATCAGGGTTATGATGGCTGTTTGCTTCATTTTGTGACTGCAAAGGTACGAAAAGAATAGCAAACAGAATCGCTTATAACAAAAAACCGACTAACAATTTGCAAATTGTTAGTCGGTTCTGTGAATTAGAAAGCAGATGCTTTGAGTCTCAAACCTGCCATTTCATCGAGGCTGAACATGATATTCATGTTCTGTACGGCCTGACCTACAGCACCTTTCAATAAGTTGTCGATGCAGGAAGTGATCAACAGTTTATTGCCATATTTCTCTACATGTACCAATGCCTTATTGGTGTTCACCACCTGTTTCAGGTCGATGGATTTGTCGCTATAGTGGGTGAAGGCGGCATCGGCATAGAACTCCTTGTAGGCTTCGATGACATCTTCCACGGGCGCTGGAGTCTTGACGACAGCAGTACAGAAGATACCACGGGCGAAGTCACCACGATAGGGGATGAAGTCGATGTCGGCATCGAGGTAGCCCTGTACCTGTTTCAGACTCTGACGGATCTCCGCGATGTGCTGATGCTGGAAGGGCTTGTAGATGCTCAGGTTGTTGTTGCGCCAGGAGAAATGGGTCGTAGCACCAGGCTTCTGGCCTGCACCTGTCGATCCTGTGATGGCGTTGACAGCCACATCCTCTTTCAACAGGTTCAGATGGGCGGCAGGCAACAGGGCCACTTGGATGCAGGTGGCGAAGCAGCCAGGATTGGCCACATGCTGAGCCTTTGCAATCTCCTCTTTATTAATCTCTGGCAGACCATAGACATAATCATGATTGCCCTGAATACGGAAGTCCTGTGCGAGGTCGATGATCTTGACGTTCTCTGGGATGGTGTGCTCTTGGAGGAATGCCTCGCTCTTGCCATGACCAAAACAGAAGAATACGACATCCACCTGATCGAAGGGCATCTCGTCGGTGAACTTCAGGTCAGTCTCACCGATGAGTCCTTCGTGTACGTCGCTGACGAGATTGCCAGCGTTACTCTCGGAGTTGGCAAAGACAATCTCTGCCTCAGGATGGTTGAGCAACAGACGGATCAGTTCTCCGCCCGTATAGCCTGCTGCACCTAATATACCGATTTTGATCATCTTTTCTCGTCCTTATGGATACCGTAATATACGCGGAGCGGGGTAGAGCTAACCTTGATGAAGCCCTTAGCTTCGTCGGCCGTCCAGCCCGTCTGGGTCTCACCATATTCACCGAGCTTCGACTTAGTCAGGTCGTTGGCAGAGTCGATACCAACGGTCTCGAAGCCGTAAGGACGGAGTTTCAGGATAGAGGTACCTGTGACGTTGCGCTGTGAAGAGGTGAGCATAGCCTCGATATCGGGCATGACAGGCTCCAGATACTGACTCTCGTGGAGGAACATACCATACCAGTTGGCTACCTGATCTTTCCAGTACTGCTGCCACTTGGAGAGGGTTGACTTCTCCAGCAGACGGTGTGCCTCGATGATGAGCTTGGGGGCTGCGGCCTCGAAGCCTACGCGACCCTTGATGCCGATAATCGTATCGCCCACGTTGGCATCACGGCCGATGGCGTAAGAAGCACCAATCTCCTCGATCTTCTGGATGGCCTTGATTCTGTCGTCGAACTTTTCGCCATTGACGGCTACAATCTCACCCTTGTCGAAGGTAATCTTCAGCAGTGACTCTTGTTCCTTGGCAGTGACGTGCTTCAGATAGGCATCTTCAGGCAGTCCCTGAGTGGGGTCGAGCAATTCGCCACCACAGATGCTGGTGCCCCAGATACCTACGTTATAGCTATACTTCAGTTTGGTGAAGTCTGCGAAGAAACCGTGCTCGTTCAGGTAGTCCACCTCTTCCTTACGGGTCAGTTTCTTGTCACGGGTCAGGGTGATGATCTCCACACCAGGAGCCATGACGAGGAAGGTCATGTCGAAACGGATCTGGTCGTTGCCGGCACCCGTTGAACCATGTGCGATGGCATCGGCACCGATCTCCTTGGCATAACGGGCGATGGCGATGGCCTGGAAGATACGCTCGGATGATACGGAGATGGGGTAGCAGTTGTTACGGAGCACGTTGCCGAAGATCATGTATTTCAGTGATTTGGCGTAATACTCCTGTGTCACGTCGAGGGTGACATAGGCCTTTGCACCAAGCTTATAGGCGTTCTCTTCGTTCTTCTTCAATTGTTCCTCGCTGAATCCGCCAGTGTTGGCACATGCAGCATAAACATCCCAGCCGTCCTGGGTCAACTTCATCACGGTGTAGCTGGTGTCAAGTCCACCAGAAAATGCTACTACAACTTTCTTGTTTGCCATATCTTTATTTTTTTACTTTTTTACCTTTTTACTTTTATTCTGTTTTTCCGTCGATCTTGCGGATGCGTTCAAGCACCTCATCGGGTATCTTGGCTGGCAGATGCTCTGTCGGATCATAGAGCATGGCTGTGCAGATACAGTATTTGCGACCTGTACGGTGTAACACATCCACATTCACGCATCCCTCGCATCCTTTCCAAAAAGCCTCGTCTTCAGTCAGGTCGGCAAAGGTGACGGGTTGGTAACCCAGTGCGGTGTTCATGGCCATGACAGCAGCACCACTCGTCAGAGAGAAGATCTTGGCATGCGGCCAGCGGGTGCGGGCCAGGGTGAAGGTCATATCCTTGATACGCTTTGCCACATGATGGCCTCGAAAATCGGGGTGTACGATCAGACCTGAGGTGGTGACATATTGCTGATTCTCCCAAGTCTCAATGTAACTGAATCCCGCAAACCGACCATCCTTTGTGAGGGCGATGACAGCCTTGGCCTCCATCATCTTCTTGGTCAGATATTCGTGGGTTCGTTTAGCAATACCTGTGCCACGTACTTTTGCAGCTTCGGCGATTGTGTCCAAGATGGTATCCACGTACATTTCGTGCTGCGGACCTGCCACTAAGACTTCAATTTCTATCTCTTGTTCCATTTTACTCTTCATTTTTGATATTTCACATCGAGTCCGCTCATTTCATATTCGGCACCACATCGCTCAGGGCATTGATCACTTGCTGGTGCTTGACACCTTCCTTAATCACGATGAAGATGGTGTCGTCGCCGGCGATCGTACCTAAGATCTCTGGGATGTCGCTGTTGTCGATATTCCATGCGATGGAACTGGCATAACCTGGACGGGTCTTGATGATACCGATATTACCGGAGAAGTTGATGCTCACGAAACCAGGCACTTTCATCATCTCGCGAATGCTGTTGGGTGTGCTCACACGCTTATACATCGTCTCATTCGGTAATACATACACATAGTTACCGCTCATGGAGGCGGCCTTAGCTACTTTCAGTTGCTTCAGGTCACGGCTCAGGGTCGCCTGTGTCAGTTTGAAACCCTCTTTCTGCAGGGCGGTAAGCAGCTCGTCTTGGCTGCCCAGCTGCTGGCTCGATATGATGAGTCTCAGCGCTTCTAATCTATTGTTTTTTACTTTCATGCAGTATATTTATTCAAAAGTCGGGTGCAAAATTATACAAAATTCTGCACCCGACCAAATATTTATGCATATTTTTGCAAAATTACTTGTTCATATCGAATCCAATGCGTACTCCATCGTATTTTTTGCTGAGGTCGCTGATGGTCTGAAGGTCTTTATTGCCACTGAATGCCGCCACGGTCTGGAGAAGCGTCAGCAGTTTATTGGCTTCAAACAGAATGGAGATGCCACCGACTTCTTTCTTGGCGTAGCAGTTTACACTGAAGAACAGACTCTTCAGCGTAATTTTCTGGGTCGCCTCGTCGAAAGTGTATTGTCCGTTGAAAGGCGTACCGGCAATTTTAGAAGAGAAGGTGCCGTCTTCCTTAAAAGAGATGAAGGTGTTCTCTGCAGAGAGACCTACCTGCTGATAGTAAGGCTGTACTTTCTCTTCAATCTGTACGGCAGCGATCTCGCCACCGGCTTTTGCCAACAGATTCTCACTTGTAAACGCGCATCCTGGTCCTTTGTATTTCCAGTCGCCTATCAGCTGTTGTGCTTTTACCTTGTCGAGACCAATCACACTCTTAACTGCATTGCCGAGACCTTTACCGTTTGTCATGGCACTCATGACTTGTCCCATGTTACCACAGCTAATCATTACCAGACTGGCCAGCGCCAACAATCCAATTTTAATCCTTTTCATTTCCTTATATTTAATAATGGAGTGCAAAGGTAGGGCAAAATGTTGGTAAAACAAAACGTTTATCAGAAATTAACGTAGTAAGAGCTACCTTAATGCTACCTTAATGCTACCTTAATGCTACCTTAGCGCTACCTTAGCGCTACACAAGTCCAACTTTCTCCTCTTTAATATATAATAAGGTATAGCCTCTTTTTGTTTTTGATTTGTATCAAGAGGTGTAAAAATATCACTAGAAAATCGAAATTTTCTGCTTAAAAGTTTTGTTAGTTCCGAAAATAGTCGTACCTTTGCACCCGCTTTCGAGAAATCGAGAGTTGAAGAAAGAGTTCTTTGAAAGATTTACATAGACAGAAGTAGTACAAGAAGCGAGTACTTTTCGAAGTACTTGGGTTAGAAGAAACAAACCGTTTCAATTCTTGAATTTGGATAGTCGTTCTGTGACAGAGATTACATTCCTATTGGAATAAAGATATTATTTACAGTGGAGAGTTTGATCCTGGCTCAGGATGAACGCTAGCTACAGGCTTAACACATGCAAGTCGAGGGGCAGCATGATTCTAGCTTGCTAGAATTGATGGCGACCGGCGCACGGGTGAGTAACGCGTATCCAACCTTCCCTATAGTAGAGGATAGCCCGGCGAAAGTCGGATTAATACTCTATGTTTTCCAATGAGGACATCTGAGCTGGAATAAAGGTTTACCGCTATAGGATGGGGATGCGTCTGATTAGATGGTAGGCGGGGTAACGGCCCACCTAGTCGACGATCAGTAGGGGTTCTGAGAGGAAGGTCCCCCACATTGGAACTGAGACACGGTCCAAACTCCTACGGGAGGCAGCAGTGAGGAATATTGGTCAATGG
>JAEEGI010006467.1_pt1 | contig 26465 bp, 21 predicted proteins | sample 8958751 | NCBI WGS metagenome assembly JAEEGI01 (sample SAMN16246545, study PRJNA631951) | gut metagenome | biome: gut microbiome; feature: rumen; material: KS-attached | host: Bos | place: Iran: Karaj | collected 2018-10 | reverse complement strand
ACAACTCCTTGCCTGGGGCCCCACAGGTCACCGTGTTGTAGCGCAGATTGCCTACGACAACCTCAACTGCCGCGCCCGCCACCGTGTCGACCGAGTGCTGGGCAAGCATGGCATCATCTATTGGTCCACATGGGCGGACAACATCAAGAGCGACACCATCTACCCCGACAGCTACGACTGGCACTTTCAGGACTTTGACTCAGGGCTTTCGGACTCTGCAGTTCTGTCCGCTCTGACGCATTATCCCGCTAAGGGCGGCAACCTCTTCAGGGCAATGGACAGCATCGTCAACCTGTTGCGCCGTGAGCCAGACAATGTCGATGCCCTCCGTTTCCTTGTCCACTTGGCAGGTGACCGATTCTGCCCCATGCACATGGGCCATCAGGCAGACCTCGGAGGCAATACTATACTCTTTGAATGGTTTAAGCAGCCCTATAATCTGCACCGCTTGTGGGACGAGGGTATCATACTTGCAGTGGGTTACAGCTATACAGAATATGCGGAATATCTTGAGAATGTCTATGGCAAACAGAAGAAAGCCATACGCCGCATGACCAACGAGGAACTGCTGCTGCACAACTACCGTCTCACCGAGGAAATCTATGCCTATCATGAAGAGTGGAACGGCAACCCCTTCGTCTATGTCTATCACTTTGCCCCCGAAATGGAATGGCAGCTCTACGCCGCCGGCATCCGACTGGCCATGCTCCTCAACGAATTGTACGGATAATCTCCCCCATTAAACCCAAATCGGTCATTAGGGTTTATGGCAGATTAGCATTTGTTTCGAGCAGATTGGCCGCATCGCTGACGAAGACGTAGCGGGCTACGGCGAGACAGGGATGAGGACAAGATGCCGAAAGAAATGCTGATATGGCATAAACAGAACTGAGAAAGCGAGAAAGAATATAAAAATCGGCCTAATGACCGATTTGGGTTAAAGAAAGAGGTAAGAACTATGAAGGAATCAAAACTTCATAGTTCTTACCTCATTGTTCTTACTTCTTTCAAGCAATCACACTTCGGCTTTCACCTGCTCGGCCAACTCGTTGGCACGGGTCTCGGTGTGTGCCTCGCTGTAGATGCGGATGATGGGTTCTGTATTGCTCTTGCGCAGGTGCACCCAGCCGTCCTCGAAGTCAATCTTCACACCGTCGATGGTGGTAACTTTGCAGCCGGGAGTGGCGTTGTACTTGTCGGCCAGGCGTTTCAGCAGGCCGTCCACATCCATGCCTGCGGTGAGGTCAATGCGGTTCTTGGAGATGATGTAGTCGGGATAGGTTTTGCGCAGCTCGCTTACCTTCATGCCCTTCTTGGCCAGCAGGGTGAGGAACAGGGCCACGCCCACCAAGGCGTCGCGGCCATAGTGCAATTCGGGATAGATGACGCCGCCGTTGCCCTCACCGCCGATGACGGCACCGGTCTTGCGCATCAGGGTGGTGACATTCACCTCGCCCACGGCGGCGGCGTTGTACTCGCAACCCGCATAGCGGTGTGTCACATCGCGCAGGGCGCGGGATGAGGAAAGGTTCGATACGGTGTTGCCGGGCGTGTGCTGCAGCACATAGTCGGCCACGCTGACCAGCGTGTACTCCTCGCCGAACATTTCGCCGGTCTCGCACACCAGTGCCAGACGGTCCACATCGGGGTCAACCACCACACCGAGGTCGCACTTGTTCTCGCGCACCACGCGCGAAATGTCGGTCAGATTGGCGGGGATGGGCTCGGGGTTGTGGGCAAAGTGACCTGTGGGGTCGCAGTTCAGCTCAACAACTTCTTTCACGCCCAATGCACGCAGCAGGCGGGGGATAGCTAGCCCACCAGTGGAATTGACGGCATCCACAGCTACCTTGAAGCCGGCCTTGCGGATGGCCTCGACATCCACGAGAGGCAATGCCAGCACGCGCTCGATGTGGTGGTCGATGGTGGTGTTGTCCTCGGTCACCTGCCCCAGGTCGTCGACCTCGGCAAAGTTGAGCTCCTCACTCTCGGCCAGACGGAGTACCTCGGCGCCCTCGGCGGCATCTATGAATTCGCCGCGGGCGTTAAGCAGTTTCAGAGCGTTCCAATGTTTGGGGTTGTGGCTGGCGGTGATGATGATGCCGCCGTCGGCGTGCTTGTCAATCACGCTCATCTCGGTGGTGGGGGTGGTGGAGAGGCCTGTCTCGATTACGTCGATGCCCATGCCCTGCAGGGTGCCCACCACAAGGCGGTCGACCATGGCGCCAGACAGACGAGCGTCGCGGCCAACTACGAGAGTGAGGCGTTTGCCAGCGTTGCGTTTTTGCAGAAATGTGGCAAAGGCTGAAGTGAATTTTACCACATCGATGGGGCTGAGGCCGTCGCCCGGCTTGCCGCCGATGGTGCCCCGGATACCGGAAATTGATTTGATTAAACTCATTGTTATCGTGTTTTATTGTTATTTGCTGAATGTATTGATTCCTTTCTAAACTATCCATAACGACGGATTGCCATTATTATTGTCTTTTGTTAAAAATAAAAAAAGAATCGAAGAGGGGGCATTGTGGGAACGATGTCACGCTGTTGTAAATGCTTGAATTAATGCTTGAATGCTTGAGTGTGTAAATGCTTGAGTGATAAAACTCAAACAATCAAGCAATCAAACAATCAAGCAATCAAATGTGTGAATGTGTGAATGTGTGAATGCGTGAATCCTTGAATAACGAAATAACACATTAACGCATTAACGAATTAAAACCTATCGGGGGTGTTTGAAGTGTTTTTTTTGCAAAAACTTCTGCTTTCTCGGATTTTTTTTGTATATTTGCCTTTTATAAAATATAAATATAAAAAGCCTATCCTTTTGCATCCCAAACGGATAGGCAAATTGTGACGTATTATGCACATCGCTATTGCAGGAAATATAGGCTCGGGAAAGACGGCGCTGACCAAAATATTGGCCCGTCACTACGGCTACAGACCCATATATGAATCGACGGAAACCAATCCCTATATCAACAGCTTCTATGAGGATATGCGCCGGTGGTCGTTCAATATCCAGATTTATTATCTGCACACCCGCACGCGGCAGCTGCTCGACATCCGCAAGGAGAGCAAGAACATCATACAGGACCGAACCCTCTACGAAGACGCCTATATCTTTACGCCCAACCTGCATGCCATGGGCTTGATGAACACGCGCGACTTCGACAACTACCAGCACACTTTCGAGCTGGTGTCCTCCTTCCTCCAGCCGCCCGACTTGCTCATCTATCTGCGTGCCGATGTGCCGACACTGATACGCCACATACAGGCCCGTGGCCGGGAATATGAGAGCAGCATCCGCCTGGACTATCTGACGGGGCTGAACAAGCGCTATGAGGACTGGATTGACAAGTACAACAAGGGCAAATACATCATTGTGGATTTGACCAAGCTGGACTTTGTGGAGAGTGACGAGGATTTGGGCATGGTGTACAATATGATTGATGCAGAAATTAACTCTTTGTTCTCGTAGGATGCAGAAAACAGTGGCCATAATACCCGCACGATACGCTTCCACCCGTTTTCCGGGCAAGCCCCTGGCACTGCTTGGCGGCAAGCCGGTGATACAATGGGTGTGGGAGAATGTGTCGGCCATGCCCGAGTTGGCGTGCGCTGTGGTGGCCACTGACGACGAGCGTATTGCCGAGGCCGTGAAAGGTTTCGGCGGACGTGCCGTGATGACTGCTTCCACCCATAGGAGCGGCACAGACCGCTGCGGTGAGGTGGTCCGCAAACTGCGGGAAGAGGGGCAGGCATTCGACGTTGCCATAAACGTGCAGGGTGATGAGCCCTTTGTGCGGCAGGAGCAGTTGCGCAGTCTGGTGGACTGCTTTGCCGACGGCGAGGTGCAGATTGCCACGCTCAAGACGGCCATACACAGTACAGCCGAGCTAATGTCGCCCAATAATGTGAAGGTGGTGTGCGACCTGCATGGACGTGCCCTGTATTTCAGCCGCCAGCCGCTTCCTCACCTGCGCGGCGTGGAGCCGGAGCAGTGGACGGAGCGCCACCCGTATTTCAAGCATGTGGGCATTTACGCTTTCCGTACCGAGACGCTCGAAGCGTTGGTGCGGCTGCAGCAGTCGCCGCTGGAACTGTGCGAGTCGCTGGAGCAGTTGAGGTGGCTTGAAAACGGTTATGAAATACAGGTGAAGGAGACCGCCGTGGCCAACATAGGCATCGACACCCCCGCCGACATGGCTTTGGCCGAGCAGTATTTGACGAAAGAGAAAAATAATTAAAGAAAAACAATATAATAATATGAATATAACAGACTTAATAGTAGAGTTCATCCAACAGGGCAATGTTGTCGAGTTTCCCGGTATGGGAACGCTGACCAGCAGTAACGTTAATGCTTATCACGATGCTGCCACGAGTATATACTATCCTGCCCGCCGCACGGTGGTAATGACCGAGACCCTTGCGGGAAACAAGGCCGTTGTCCGCCGGATTGCGGAACGGGAGTGCGTCACCAACGAGATAGCCGAGCAGATGTGGGCAAATTATGTGAGCGCCTTGAAGGACAAACTGCAGCACAACCCCAAGGGTCATGAGTTCCCAGGGATTGGATGCTTGCGTCTGTCAGGCTCCAAAGTGGTGTTTGACGCTTTAGAAGGATTGGATTTGGATGCTGGCAAGAAGCACGAACAGCCTTTGGAGAATGTGGCCACCTACACACCCAAGGAGGTTGAGGATCCCTTTGCCGCTTTTGAGAAGCCTGCCACTCCCAAGCCTCCGGTGGTGGAAGAACCCAAGCCGGAGCCCGTTGTCGAGCCGGTAAAGGTGACACCTGTTGCCGCTCCCGCCGCCCCAGCACCCGAACCGGAAGTGGTTGCAGCCCCCATCATGGCGGCGGCAGCACAGTCCGACCATCTGTCGGAGGTGAAGCGCAAGTTGGATGAGATACCCTCTTCGCCCAAGAGCGCCAAAGAGATGCGCCGGGCAGAAAAGGCTGCTGCCAAGGCCGAGAAGGAGGCCCGCAAGGCTGCTGAAGAGGCCGAGAAAGCACGTGCCCGCGAGAAAGAAGAGGCCAGAAAGGCTGCGGAGGAGAATGCCAAGGCCTTGGCCAAGGAGCGTGAAAAGAACGCCCTGAAGGCCGAGAAGGAGAAAGAAAAAGCCGAGCGTGCCGCCTTGAAACAGCAGAAAGCCGAGAAGAAAGAGAAAAAGGAGAAGAAAAAGAGACGCACAGGCCTGTGGCTGCTGCTTCTGTTGCTGCTTCTGCTGATAGCTGGAGCTGTCTATTACTTTACCCAGGTGTATCACCCTGCCCCCAAGGGCGAGAGCTGCGCACAGGATGTAACCCTTTCATATCGCGACCAGTTCACGGACGACTATGCGTTGCTGAAGTTCGAGGAGATGGATATCCGCAAGAATGCCGGCCTGCTGCATGACTTCATGGCCGACTATGTGAAAGCCTTCCTGATGGGTCGCCATTACGGCAATGCTTTTGCCGCAGTGATGAACCAGGTGGACCAGTATGCCGACGGCCGTCTGCACGAGCTGATGGTTGAGGGCTACTGTGTGAAACGGTTCTTCCCCTATGAGGATTTCTGGCTGGAGCGCAACTATGGCGAGTACAAGGATGCCGGTGCACACTACTACCGCTGCATGGTGCAGAAGGAGTTGATGGACTATGACCTGCTCGACGGCATATTGGACGACGTGGTGATGAACCTCGGACTGCATGCCGATGGCTATGGTTACGGTTATGGCGCCGACGGTGTCGCAGGCGGCAGAGGCCGTGGCGCGGCAGCGAAGCCTGTGTCGGACAAACCCTATGAAGAGGTGGTGCCCGAAGCCCCGACTTTTAAGGACAGCAAGCAGGGATTTGACATTATTGCCGGATTCTTCACCTCGAAAAAGTCGGCCAACAAGTGTGCCAACCAGCTGAAAGCACTGGGCAGCGACGCCTACATCATCAGCAAGTCGGGCGGCTACTATGTGAGCATGGGTTCCGCACCCACCCGCACCGCCGCCGAGGCCATGGAGAAGCACATCAAGTCGTGGTACAAGAGTGATGTGAAGATTTATAACTTTAACGAATAAGAGGTTCCATTTCCGCCAGGTTAGCCTATGGGTCATCACAAGTTAGAGAGGTTTGCCGAAAATCTGACATTCCCCAACCTGTTTCAGGTCTCATACGAGATGTTGAAAGAGGAGGGGTTTGCCTTACGGGGCAAGTGGGCGGAGCATTTTGGCAACAGCAATCCCATCACGCTGGAGCTGGGCTGCGGCAAGGGCGACTATACCATCTCTCTGGCCCGCATTCATCCCGACAGGAATTATGTGGGGGTGGACATCAAGGGCGCACGCCTGTGGCGCGGTGCCAAAACCGGCGTGGAGGAGAAGATGGGCAATGTGGCCTTTGTGCGTACAAGGATTGAGTTGATAGAGGGATTCTTTGCCCCTGGCGAGGTTTCGGAGATTTGGATTACCTTCCCCGACCCGCAGCCGAAGAAGGAGTTCAAGCGGCTCACTTGCGAGCGTTTCCTGAACTACTACAAAGGTTTCCTCAAGCCCGGCTCGCCCATCCACCTGAAGACCGACTCGCAGGAACTGCACCTGTACACCCGCGACGAGGTGATACCGGCTGGCGGCTACAGGGTGGAATATGCCACAGACAACCTTTATGCCGTCGATGCCGCGCAGCACCCTGAGATTCCCTGTCTGCAGGAGGCGCAGATGACGCAGACGTTCTACGAGAAGATGTTCCTCGCAGAAGGGAAGCCCATTACTTACTTGAAGTTTTATATTAATTAGAAACAATTAAATTATTAACAATATATAAAAGTATTAATTTATGTCAGGACACAACAAATGGTCAAAGATTAAGAGAGCTAAAGGCGCAGCCGATGCAAAGCGCTCGAAACAGTGGAGTAACATTCTGAAACAGGTCACCATCGCCGTGCGCGAGGGAGGCCCTGATCCCGACAGCAACCCCCGTCTGCGTCTGCTCGTCCAGAACGCCCGTGGCTGCAACATGCCCAAGGACACCCTGCAGCGCTCAATCAACAAGGCCAACGACAAGGATGCGGCCCAGATGATGGAACTCACCTTTGAGTGCCACGTCAGCCATGGCATCGCCCTTTTCATCGAGGCCCTCTCGGACAACAACAACCGCACCGTGGCCAATGTGAAGTCTATTATGAACAAGAACGGCGGCACGCTGGAAACCAACGGCAGCCTCGCTTTCCTGTTTACCCGCAAGGGAGTCTTTGTGGTTCCCCGCAAACCCGACATGGACATTGACGAACTGGAGATGGAACTCATTGACGGTGGCCTCGAGGAAATGGAGGTCGACGATGAGTACCTGACCCTCTACACCGCCTACGAAGACTTTGGCAACATGGTGAAGATGCTTGAGCAGAAGGGCATCGAGTGCGAAAGCGCCGAGCTCCAGCGTATCCCCAACACCCTCCGTCAGGTCGACGAAGAGACCATCCGCAAGGTCATGAAGGTCATCGGCATTCTCGAAGAGGACGACGACGTGACCAACGTCTACCACGATATGGAGATTCCCGACGACTTCGAGGAGTAGAATGAAGTTATATCTCGTTCCGACCCCTGTGGGCAACCTCGGCGACATGACTTATCGTGCCGTCGAGGTGCTGAGGGGGGCAGACCTTATCTTGGCAGAGGATACACGCACCTCGCGGGTGGTGATGCAGCATTATGGCATCGACACCCCGTTGCAGTCATACCACATTTTTAACGAACACCAGACACTTCAGCGCGTCATTGACCGGCTGCTTGCCGGCCAGGTGATTGCGCTGGTGACAGATGCTGGCACACCGGGCATCAGTGACCCTGGTTTCCTGTTGGTGCGCGAGGCCGTGCGGAACGGCATTAATGTGGAAACGCTGCCGGGTGCCACTGCCTTTGTCCCAGCCTTGGTGGATAGCGGCATCCCTTGCGACAGGTTCACCTTTCTGGGTTTCCTCCCCCACAAGAAAGGCCGTCAGACCGCTGTCAGGCAGCTGGCCGAAGAGAAACGCACCATGGTGATATACGAGTCGCCCTACCGGCTGGTGAAGCTGCTGGAAGAACTGATGGAGGTGCTGGGTGAAAACCGGCAGGTGAGCGTATCGCGCGAGATAAGCAAGGTCCACGCCGAGACGGCGAGGGGCACCCTGCGTGAAGTACACGACCACTTCGCCTCCAAGGAAGTGAAAGGCGAAATAGTGGTTGTGCTTTCCGGCGAACCGGCCTTCGACGAGGAGGAAGTGCAGTGAATAAAAAAATGTAATTAAAGAATACCGTTATGCCTCTTGAAATTTTTCTCAATCGTCTCCTGTGCGCCTTGTTGGCGGGAATCCTTATCGGTTTGGAGCGCCAGTTGCGCAGACGCAATGCCGGCCTTGCCGTCAATGCATTGGTATCGGTGGGCGCCTGTATTTTTATCCTCCTTTCTGAGAGTGTCATCCAAACGGCCATCCAGTCGGGAGGGCTAGTCAACAACGACAACCTGCGTGTCCTTTCCCAGGTGGTCACCGGCATCGGTTTCCTGGGTGCAGGTGTCATTATGAAAGACGGCCTCACCATCCATGGTCTCAACAGTGCCGCCACCATCTGGTGCAGTGCCGCAGTGGGCTGTCTTTGCGGTTACGGCATGTGGCGCATGGCTGGAATCGCTGTGCTGGTGATACTTTTCATCAACTGGATTCTGAAAAATATAGAAATCTATTTCGAGAAGAAGCAGCAAGAGAAAGAGAACTGAAACTTTTTTTCTTTTTTTGCGTATTAATAGCCATCCAGCCCGGCAGGGTGTCTGTCCGGCACGGCGGGGTCAAGGAAATATAAATACGTATAATGAAGAAACATATTACACCTGAAGAATCATTTGAGATGGATATAGAAATAGACAAGCTCGACACGGGAGAGTTCGACAGTCTCTCTGCACGGGCTGAAATCATACCCCTTGTCACCAAGGACGATGAGTCGTTCCTTCTGTACGAGGACTCGATACCCGACGACATGCCCTTGCTGCCGCTGAACGGCAACGTTTTGTTCCCTGGTGTGGTGATGCCAATCAGTGTCGGCCGCAAGGCCTCGCTGACCCTCTTGCGCATGGCCGAGAAAAAGAACATGCGCATCATTGTCGTCGCCCAGCGCAACGATAACGAGGAACCCGGCATTGAGGACATATACAGTGTCGGTGTCATAGCCCGTGTGCTGCGTGTAATCGAATTGCCGCAAGAAACACATCTGGCCGTGCTGCAGGGCACCATGAAATGCTCTGTGGACAGTATCCTTGCCACCGAGCCATTCTACCGTGCCCATGCCACACTGATCGACGAGAACTTCAAACCCGAACATCCACGTATGTTCCACAACGAAGTCGTCGCCATCCGCAAGAGCTACGCCGAACTCCAGCAGGAAAAGAACAATGGCCATGGGTTCAGCTCCAAGGAAATCATCAACTCCCTCGGCAACATTGCCAGCGACCGCATCCTGGTCAATTTCATATCATCACATCTCGACATCTCTGTCGAGGACAAGCAGCAGCTTCTCGAAACCTTCGGCTATGAGAACAGGGTGGAACTGCTGAAGCAGTTCCTGGCCAACGAGCATGAGTATTTCAGGGTACGCGACGACATTCAGGACAAAACCCGGCAGGAGCTCGACCGTCAGCAGCGCGAGTATTTCCTCAACCAGCAGATGCGGGTCATCCAGGATGAACTGGGCAGCTCTTCCGATCAGGAAATTAACCGCCTGCTGGAACGTGCCGCCAAGAAACGCTGGAACCCCGAGGTGAGGGAAGCCTTCGACCACAGCATAGAGAAACTGCGCCGCACAGCCGTGCAGACCCCTGACTATACTGTTGAGCTCAACTACGTCGAACTCCTCCTCGACATGCCATGGAACGAATACAGCAAGGACGACCTCCGCACCGACCACGCCCGCAAGATTCTCGACCGCGACCACTACGGCATGGAGAAAGTCAAGGAGCGCATCATCGAATACATTGCCGTTCTCAGGCTCAAGGGTGACATGAAAAGCCCTATACTCTGCCTTGTGGGTCCTCCGGGCACCGGCAAGACCTCCTTGGGTAAAAGCATCGCCGAGGCCATGAAGCGCAAGTATGTCCGTGTGGCCCTGGGCGGTCTGCACGACGAGGCTGAGATTCGCGGACACCGCAAGACATACGTGGGTGCCATGCCCGGCCGAATCATCCAGAACATTAAGAAGGCCGGAGTGAGCAATCCTGTCTTTGTCCTTGACGAGATAGACAAAGTGCAGGGCATGAGCCACAACGGCGACCCCACGTCGGCTTTGCTCGAAGTTCTCGACCCCGAGCAGAACAACGCCTTCCACGACAACTACCTGGAACTGGACTACGACCTCTCCAATGTCCTCTTTATCGCCACGGCCAACACCCTCAGCACCATCCAGCCCGCACTGCTCGACCGACTGGAAGTCATCGACCTCAGCGGCTATATCCTTGAAGAAAAGATACAGATTGCCCAGCGTCATCTTATCCCCCGTCAGCTTGTGGAGCACGGCTTTGCCAAGAAAGAGCTGAAGTTCAGCGACGCGGTGCTTACAACCATCATCAACGACTACACCCGCGAAAGCGGAGTGCGTCAGCTTGAAAAGACCCTGGCCAAGATAGTCCGCCGCCGCGCTGTGCAGAAAGCCGACGGCAAGGAGTTTGACAAGACAGTGCGTGTGGAGGAACTGAAGGACATCCTCGGCCTGCCCATCCACAACAGCGAGCGCCGCGGCAAGGAACCCAAGGTAGGCGTTGTCACAGGTCTTGCCTGGACACAGGTGGGTGGCGAAATCCTCTTCATCGAGTCCAGCATCAGCAAGGGCAAAGGCACCCTCTCCCTAACCGGCAACCTTGGCGACGTGATGAAGGAGTCTGCCACGCTGGCTTTCGAATACCTCAAGGCCAATGCCGAGCAAATAGGCATCGACCCGGAGAAGATAGAAAACAGCAACATCCACATCCATGTGCCCGAGGGCGCCACACCCAAGGACGGCCCCTCGGCAGGTATCACCATGTATGTTGCCATGGTGTCGGCCTTCACCAAGCGTCCAGTCATCCCTACCGTGGCCATGACAGGCGAAATCACCCTGCGGGGTGCTGTCACCCCCGTGGGCGGTATCAAGGAGAAGATACTGGCCGCCAAGCGCGCCGACATCACCGATATCATCCTGTGCGAAGACAACCGCCGCGACATTGAGGAAATCCCGTCCGAATATCTCGGTGGCCTCACATTCCATTACATCCACGATATGGCCGAGGCCTTGCCTATCGCTTTCAAGCAGTAAATGACCATGAAGAAACTGCTGACAACTATCATCCTTGTGTGCTCGGCCATGTTCCCGCTCATGGCGCAGGACATTGTGCCGGTATCCGTCACACCCCTCTCCGGCATCCAGTTGCCGTGGAGCCTCACCAATCTCACCGTCGTCGACGGGAGGCTCTATGCCTGCCAGAACGGTGTGTTGGTATGCGCCACAGCCAACGACGGCGTCGTCACCTCCCTGCGTCCCGACACCGCGCTCGTCCGTCTCTGCCCCGGAGCGGAATACATAGTCCGCAACAGCCGCGACAGCCTGTACTATTTCACCCACCGCGACGAGACCGACCCCTACGGTTTTACTGTCCACACCGACAAGCGTTTCCATCCCAACCGCCATGTCGAGGTGAGGGCGTGGTACCGCGACGTCAGCCATCCCGCCTTTTCGCCTGATGGCAATATGATGATTTTCTCCTCGAAAGGGAAAGTAGGATTGGGCGGCTACGACTTGTGGTGCTCCTTATGGAACGGCAGACGCTGGTCCAAGCCCGTCAATTTGGGCAACATCATCAACACCCCAGGCAACGAAATCAACCCAGTCTTCTATGGCAAATACCTGGTTTTTGCCTCCAACGGCATGCCTGGCACCCCCGAAGGCTACAACCTTTATGCTGTGCGTATCAACCCCGGCACCAAGGTGGACGACATCATCTTTGCCAACTATGTGGTACAGCCTCTTCCCGAGCCAGTCAACAGTAGCGGCGACGATTGGGAGATAGCCTTCGACACCTTGTCCAATACCGGCTACTGGATGACCAACCGCAACGGCAAGGACGAACTCTATTCTTTTAAGGGAATGCTCGACGGCGTGCTGCTCAAAGGCAAGGTGGCCGATGAATCGGGCCGCCCGGTGCCTGATGCCACCGTCAAGATTCTGCACCGGGGACGGCTTGCCACCGCTGCCCAAACCGACTCCAACGGCTGCTACCGCCTCTTTCTGCTGCCCGGCGACGACTATCACCTCTACGCCGGGAAACCGGATTACTACCACTACGAGGATGAGGTGTCCGTCATCCGAGCCAACGAGGACATGCTTATAGCCTCGCAGACCTACGACATCGTCCTCTCGCGGCTGCCCCTTAACCGGGCTCTGATGTTCGACAACCTCTTCAGCTCTGCCGGTGACATCGAACTCACTCCTACGGCGTTGGCTTCCCTCAAGCCTGTGGCCGACTACCTGCGCGACAATCCCCATATCTCGGCGCATGTCTCGGTCTATTGCTCGCAGTCCGAAGATGAACAATATAATAATATAATCATCGAACAAAGAATCAATGCATTGCAGCAATTCTTCCGTCTTTCGCTGCCCGAAGGAGGGCGAATTTTGTACAAAAACGGCAACAGCAAAGGCAAAACAATGCCTTCCGAGTATACCCAGAATGCAGTTTTTATCGAATTGGTTAAAGTTAATAATGCGTTGTAGAATAATCTGTTGTAGTGGTGTTGAGGAGTGAGGTGAACTTTTTTTTATGAAAAAAGTTTGCCATATCAAAAAAAAGTAGTACTTTTGCAACCGCTTTTGAAAAGAGATAACCGCTGTTCAAAGCATAAATGTTCGGGGCGTGGCGCAGTTGGCTAGCGCACTTGCATGGGGTGCAAGGGGTCGAAAGTTCGAGTCTTTTCGCCCCGACAAAAGAAAGAAGTTGCTTGGCAACTTCTTTTTTTTATGCCCTGCACAATAATAATTGCCGTTCTTCGTTATAAGCCAAAATAATTAAACATCATTACTATGAAGAAATTTTACATTCTCTTAATCGCAATGGCTTTGACAGCCGGCACAGCATTTGCCCAGAGCAACGATTCCATTGAACGTGCCAAACAGCAGCAGGAACTGCTCAAACAGCAGCAAAAACAGCAAGAAGAATTGCTCAAACAGCAGCAGAAAGAGCAGGAGCGCCTGATGAAAGAGCAGCAGAAGGCAGCCCAGAAAGAGCAGGAAGAGCGCATAAAAGAACAGCAGAAACTGCAGAAAGAGCAGCAGAAAGAAGCTGAAAAAGCCGCCAAGAAAGAGCAGGACCGCATCAAACGCGAACAGGTGAAGGCTGAGAACAAGGCCAAAGCCGAGCAGAAGAAAGCCGAGAAAAAGCGCAAAAAACAGGAGCATTATGCAGCCTGGGGACGCAGTCCGCGCCTCACAGCCGACCCCTCGGCCTCGTTCCTCTTCAACCGTCGTTTGCTGGGCCGCAACAGCCTGTACAACGGCATGGGCTACAGCCTCGGTTTTGTGTTCGACTACCATGTGCCCATTGCACGCCGTTGGGACTTCAACATCGGCCTCGGCTACCGCTACACCACCTATGCCTACAGCCACAAGTTCTCCTCTGACAAGATTGAGGAGCTCACCGTCGATGACTTCTACGGCAAAGAGATTACCAACGCCCTCCACACCGTGGTGCTTCCCCTCAAGATCAGCCACATCTCCAAAGACAACGAGCGTGGTCTCTACCTCGGAGTAACCCCCGGCTTCAACATCAACAAGATTTCCTACATCAACCGTTTCCGCTGCGACCTCTCCGTGGGTAGCCAGCAGAAGTTCCTCATCTTCTCCGCAGGCTGGGAACTCTACTACAACCTCCTGCCCACCTTTGTCGGTGTCGAGCAGGAAGGCCGCATCCACGAATTCGGTGTTCGTTTCGTTTTGTAAAATCACTCCCTATTCAATTATAAACCCCGCCTTGTGCGGGGTTTTTTGTTTTGACAACCTCCTTTCCTCGTTCTTTATTTATCCTTTTGCCTCATTTATCCTAAATCGGTCGTTAGGGTTTATGCCAGATTAGAACTTGTTTCGATTAGATTGGTCACATTGCAATAAACCGCTGCAAAAGTACTCGATTTGTTTTTGTCCGGCTCGTTAATTTACCTTAACCCGCCTTGTCTTTCGTAAAAATACCGATAATGGACGTTAAACCGACTTTACAGGCTATTTGTCCTCGTGTTTTCCCATGGCCTCACTGTATTACTTCCTTTTTTTATTATATGTTGCTAAGTCGTTGTTGTGACGTTCTTTATGTATTTTGTATCATATCCTTTTCCCATCGTTTTCCCTTCTGAAAAGGGAGAACGATGGGAAAACGATCGAATAACGATCGAATAAATGACGACGCTACGACGTTTGCAGAGCGGCTGGCGGAGGGTGCGCGGCCGGGATGTCCGGGGTGTGTCATCTCAGTTTGATGCGTTGTGCGGGGCGGTTGCCGGCCTGAATCAGGCAGGCGCCCGCGGCGTGCATGCGGTGTTTGCAGTGTAATCCTGCAAAACATGAACGCCATATCCCTGTTAGTGGCATATGCTGATGTGACTGTTTGAATATTATTTGTTTGGCTTGGATTTGGGTTCCTTTTTTCTTTCTTGTGGATGGGCTTTGGAAAAATTTTTTGCAAAAATATAACTATTTTATACAATAAAGATTTAAAACTTACGTTATGGAACTAAAAAATTAATTATACTAAGCTATGAAATCACAGGAAACAAAGGAATTGACCCATGCCGAAGAGCAGGTGATGCAGGCGTTGTGGGCTGTAGGTCAGGGATATGCCAACGAGATTGTTGCGGCTATGGCCGAGCCGAAGCCCGCCTATAACACGATTCTTACTATAGTAAGAATACTGGAAAAAAAGGGGTATGTGGGACACGAGACATTCAACCGGGCGAACCGCTACTATCCCCTTGTCAGCCGTGAGGAGTATTCAGGGCAGATGCTGGGGCGTTTGGCAAGGAATTATTTCGGGTCTTCGTTCCGCAGCATGGTGTCGTTTTTGGTGGACAGGAAGGACGTGTCGATTGAGGATCTTGACACTTTGATTAAGGAGGTGGAGAAATGACACGCTATCTGTTTTTTGCCGTGGTCGGCACGGCTTTGTTCTGGTGTGTCTATCGCCTGCTGTTGCGGCGGGAGCATTGCCTGAATGTGAACCGTTTCTTTTTGTTGTCGACTTTGGCACTGAGTCTGGTATTGCCGTTGGTGCATCCGCAGGTGGCTGTGCCAAGGCCGGCGGTTGCAAGTGGTGGCGGATATTTGCTTGAGTTGCCGGGAATGGTGGCGGAAGCACCAGCAGCTGCGGTGCAGCAGTCTGTTGCCGAAGTCAGTGCTGATGCGGTGCGCGGTGTGGATGTGTGGACGGTGCTGGGTGTACTGTATTGGGCTGGAGTGGCGTTGAGCGTACTGATTCTTGTGGTGCGCTATGGCGTGCTTTGGCATAAACTGCAGAAATATGTGTTTGTACGTCAGGGACGTTTCCGCGTGGCGGTGACCGACAGGGAGGAGCCGTCATTTTCCTTTTTCCGCTATATTGTGGCAGGGCGTGGTGGCATGACCGATGCCGAGTTGCAGCAGGTGCTGCGCCACGAACGGTTGCACGCCGCGCAGGGCCACAGCTGGGACAGGCTGGCGGTGCAGCTGGTCTGCTGCCTGTTGTGGTTCGACCCGTTTGTGTGGCTGTACGGCCGCGATTTGCGCGAGGTGCATGAGTACTTGGCCGACGAGGCGGTGCTGCAACAGGGCGGTGAGGGCGAATACAAGAGCTACCTCCGTTTGCTTTATTGTCAAATAACCGGGATGCAGTATGTCCCGATAGTCAATAGTTTTCATTTTTCAACAATCAAAAATCGTATTACCATGATGAAACAACCGAAATCCCACAAAGGGTGGGTCAAGGCATTGGCAGCCTTGCCCGTGGCAGCCTTGCTGCTGTTTGCCAATTGTAAGAACCAAGAGCCTGTGCAGGAACAGGCCGTTATCCCCGACGGCAGGTATGAGGTGTCGCCGTTCATCGAAACCTACCGCGACGGACAGTTGGTGGAACGCGAGTTTATGGGGATTATTATTCCTCTCGACTCTGTAGGCGAACACAAGGAGTTTGCCGATTCGGCCGAGGCGGTCCGCTTTAATGTCAATATCCATGAAACGGTGGCGAAGTCAAGCCGTTTTACCGCTATGATGAATCTTGACGACAGCACAGTTAATTGGTATCAGGTGGCATGGAATGATGAGGAGGAGATGTTGGACTGGTTTAGCAAGGAGGACAATGGTCCATTCTCGCTCGCCGAGTACCCAGGTGGCTTCGAGGCCATGGCTGCCTACATTGCCAAGTCGGTCGTCTATCCCGAAAAGGCCAAGGCCGAGGGGGTGGAAGGCAAAGTGTTTGTGCAGTTTGTCGTTGAAACCGACGGCAGTATAGCGGAGGCCACTGTGTTGCGTGGCGTTGGCGGCGAGTGCGACGCTGAGGCTTTGCGGGTGGTGAAGTCCATGCCGAAATGGCAGCCCGCCACATTCAAGGGCAAGCCAGCACGGTCGAAGTATGTGATGCCTATCTACTACACATTAAAGTAACCTATGCGGCGACTTGCCATTTTCATCTCTTTGGTGCTGCTCTGCTGCGGCTGCGCCTCGGTGCAGCCGCAGTTGGAGGGCGGCAGCGCCGTGGAGGTGGCACGGGTGCCGGACGAGGTTTTCAGGCATTACCTGATAGAACAGGGCTATGGGGAGCCGTACAAGGGGTCGATGAAGAGTTTCGGCTTCTGGGTGCCTCGCCGCGAGGTGCTGAAGCGCACGGCAATGGGGAGGGCATTGCAGTTGCTGAATGTGCATAATATGGGCATAGGGTCGTTGGATGGGGTGGAAATGTTCGACAGCCTGGTGGTGCTTATATGCAGTGAGAACTCTTTGCGGCATGTGGATTTGAGCCACTGCCCGCGGCTGAAGCAGTTCACCGCTGTGGAGGTTCCGCTGGAAGAGATAGACCTGAGCCGTTGCCCGGAGTTGAAGCTCATCGAGCTGAGCTATACACGTCTGCAGCAGCTTGATGTGAGCCACAATCCATTGTTGGAGGAGATTTTCTGCATCTTTTCGCCGGGGATTGATTCAATAGACATCAGCCACAACCCGAGGCTGCGACGGCTCTACATCCGCGAGACCCGTATCCGTGAGGTAGATATCACCGCCAACCCTGAGTTCGGTGAGCTATACGCCCTCGACACCCCATTGGCAACCCTGTATGCCACCGAGGAGCAATTGGACAGGGTAGGGGCAGTGGTGGAGGACTCGGTGAAGGTGCATATACTGCCTGAAAAATAGACTGAAGAGTTTTCTTTTTGTACAATAAAAATACTGGTGTTGCGTTATGTACATAAGAAAAATACGAAATGAGCAAGGAAGAACAGAACGCATACGTACCGCCGTTTACCGTTACAGATGAGATTACAAATCTGGTGGCGGAGATTGCTGAAGCCATAGGGCGCTTGACGGCAGGGTCAGATTGTCTGCCAGCCCCTCAGCTCCGGAAAGAAAACAGGATAAAGACTATCCATTCTTCACTTGCCATTGAGAACAATTCACTTTCGCTGGATCAAGTGACCGCTATTATTGGAGGAAAACGAGTGTTGGGTGCACCAAATGAGATAAGGGAAGTGAAGAATGCCATTGACGCGTATGAGTTGTTGATGGAGTTGAATCCTTATCAGGAGAAAGATTTGTTGCGTGCACATGGTTTGATGATGTCTGATTTGGTGCGTGAATGTGGAAGATACAGACAAGGCGGGGTGGGTGTATTTAGTGGAGACAGGTGTGTGCATGTGGCACCACCGGCCAGCAGGGTTCCTGCGCTGATGGGAGAGTTGCTTTCGTGGGTAAAGAATACAAAGGTTCATCCGCTTATCAGTTCGAGCGTGTTTCACTATGAATTTGAATTTATTCATCCTTTTGCTGATGGTAACGGGCGTATGGGGAGGATGTGGCAGACGTTGCTTTTGATGCAGTGGAAACCGATATTTGCATGGATTCCTGTTGAGTCGATTGTAAAGCAGCATCAGCAAGAATATTACAATGTTATAGCCCAAAGCGACCATTTGGCCTCCAGCACTCCTTTTATCACTTTCATGTTGACGTGCTTTAAACTTACTGTAGAGGAGATGATGGAAAGTAACCAGAAAAGTAACCAGAAAATCCTGCTGTTGATTCAGCAGAATCCAGCCATTTCCATTCGTGAGCTGCAGGATTTGACGGGGCTTTCTGAAAGCGGGGTGAAAAAGGTCATCCGTCAGTTGAAGACAAATGGCAGATTATTACGCTCGGGTGGAGCGAAGGGCGGCCATTGGGTGGTCGTGGATAATTATTGCTTGAATGCTTGAATGTGTTAATGTTTGAGTGAAAAAATACTCAAACAATCAAACAATCAAGCAATCAGACAATCAAACAATCAACAAATCACTCAAACAATCAAGCAATCAGACAATCAAGCAATCATTATAAGACCTCTTCGAGGAGCCACATGCGGGTGCTGTTGGAGCCTTTGAGGAGGATGGTGCAGCCATTGGGCGGCGTTTGCCGCAGGCTTGTTTTGGCGGCTTCGACGTCGGGGAACCACTGGAGGCGGCTGTATGCGGGGGTGTCGGCCACAAAGCTGAACTCCTCGCCTACGAGGATGGCTTGGATGGGGGAGTTCGCAAGGCGGTCGGCGATGGCTTTGTGTTCGTTGGCGCTTTCGGCTCCCAGTTCGCGCATACTGCCGAGGATGGCCATCTTGTTGGGCATGGGCAGGGCTTCGAGATTGTCGAGCGCCACTTTCATGCTCGAGGGGTTGGCGTTGTAGCAGTCGAGGAAGAGAGTGTTGCGGGCGGTCTGCTTGTATTGCGAGCGTTTGTTGGAGGGTTCGTATTGCTCGATGGCCTCCTTGATGTCCCACGGCTCCACACGGAAATGCAGTCCCACGGCCACGGCGGCCATGCAGTTGTCGAAGTTGTAGTTGCCCAGTAGGTGGGTGCGGACGTTGTAAACATTGTCGCCAATCTCGAAGTAGAAATGCAGGTAGGGGTCACTGCCTACAAGGGTGCCGCGGGTCATGGCATTGACATTGCTGCCATAGGTGACGGTGGTGAGATGGCATTGGGCAGCCTGTTCTGTAAGAATGGTGTTGTCGGCATTGACAAAGGCGGTAGCCCCCTTGGCGGAGAGATGGCGGTAGAGTTCGGTCTTGGTCTTGATAACACCCTCAAAGCTGCCAAAGCCTTCAAGGTGTGCGCGGCCCACGTTGGTGATAAGGCCGAAGTCGGGGTTGGCGATGCGACAGAGGTCGGTTATCTCGCCGGGGTGACTGGCCCCCATCTCTATGATGGCAATTTGTGTATCGGCGGGGATGGCAAGGAGCGTGAGGGGCACTCCGAGGTGGTTGTTGAAGTTGCCGGAGGTGGCGTGGGTGCGGTAGCGTTTGGCCAAGACGGCGTGGACAAGCTCCTTGGTGGTGGTCTTGCCGTTGGTGCCGGTGATGCCTACGAAAGGGATGGAGAGTTGGCGGCGGTGGTGAGCGGCGAGCTGTTGAAGGGTGGTGAGCACGTCTGGCACCACGATGCAGCGGTCGTCGACTTTGTATTGCGGGTCGCTGATGACGCAAAGGGCGGCACCCTGTTCCAATGCCTGGGGCGCGAAGGCGTTGCCGTCGAAGGTCTCCCCACGGAAGGCGAAGAAGATGCAGCCGGGGGTAATCTGCCGCGAGTCGGTGGTTACTTGCCGACTTTGAAGATAGGTTTGATATAGTCTTTCTAACATATCTATTGCTTGATAAGATAAACGGATTGCGTGATAATCCACGTCGTTTCGCCTTGCAAATTTACATAAAAATCATAACATAAACGCAGGCGGGTAAAAAAAAACATATACAACACGAATTATCACGAATTTACCATCAATTGATTTATGGATAATTCATGGTAATTTGTGTTTTCCCCCAGAAGAAAGGCACGAAATTGTCCCGAGAAAAAGTACAAAAAGACCTGGACGGGGCCAATTGATTAGCAGGGAAGATTAGTTAAAGGTTTATTGTTTGCGAAAAAAGTTGTATATTTGCAGCGTCAAAAGGACAAAATATATCCGTATAATCAATACGTACAATTATGTAGCATACAAAAGAAACTAAAGACATAACATAATAGCGATTCGTGCTATTCTTGAACGTCAAATTACCACAAGGCCTTTATTCTAAGGCTCCAAAATCAAGAATAGGTTACGAAACGCCGATTGTTTCGGCGTGGAATAACTTGTTGGATTTTGGAGGGCGTGGTAACCCTGACGTTCAGGCAAGGAAAACGTTCCACGCTTTTTTTATGTCCCAACCTAAACAACAACAGCAATGAAAGAACGAATCAAAGAAATTTACAGCCCTCCCGTCATCAAGGTGGTCGAGTTCGTGGTGGAGATGGGTCTTGGCGTATCCACCACTTATTTTGAGTTTGAAACTTGGGATGACGATATGCCGGGCAGCCACTCAAACCCTTTCGAGCGTGATGACTTGTCAGGCGATGGAAACAACACCACTTCGTTTGAGATAGAAAGGTGGTAAATAGTAATCATTAATAAAGAATTAAAAATAAGACTTTATGAAAAAAATACATACAACAATGATAGTTGGCCTGATGGCGGGTATAGCAATGCTGGCAGGCTGCAAAAGAGAATACGGCACTGTGACATTGGGTGCCAACATTGACAATGGTAGGGATGCCAAGGTGTATATCGACAACCTGACCCCATGCTGGCACAACAACGACCTGATACGAGTCAACAACCAGACATGTACCACCAGTGCGGCACTTGGTTCGTCGGCACAGATAACCGATGTGGTGGGGAGCAGCCACTACCGTGCCATCTACCCTGCCGACATCGTGGGGGATGTGGACATCTCCAGCAGCAGTACCATTGCCGTCACACTACCCCGCGTGCAGCAATACGAAGTGGACAGCCGTGGTGACCAGAAGGTTAAGGTGCCAATGGGGGCATACTCATCCAGCGAATCGCTGACGTTCCACAACCTCTGCCCGCTCATTAAAGTGGTAATCAGCAACAGGATGGATAATGACTTCGTCCTTGGACGTATTACAGTTGCGGCTGCTACCTCCTACCTCAGCGGGTTGTGCAGTGCCAGCGTGACGGGAAGTCCGAATGACCATATTGGTACGATGGTACCGTCATCGGCAAGCCACGACGTGTCGTTGGTATTCCCTGTCGGAGACAGACCCACTATAGGTCGTGGGGACAGGGACACCTACGTCTATTACATCGTAGCACCAGCGTTTGATGAGGATGATGTGACCATCACACTCTATACTGCCCTTGGACAATATGCCACGTTTGAGAAACATGCGTCACTCCGTCACAACAGAATGGCGGAAGTAAGCCTGACTGTGGAACAGTGGGATGGGCAAGACCCAATAGACCCGCCTTCGGGCGATGGTGTGTTGCCAGGGGCATTCTCGGTGAGTGCCACACAACAGGTGTTCTTCTCGCAGGGCAACCTACAGTACCAGGCAAGCACCGGTACTTGGCGTTTTGCGGAGCATCAGTACGACTGTGTGGGCTCCGCCAACAGCAATATCAGCAGCACCTATAGCGATTGGATAGACCTCTTCGGGTGGGGTACCAGCGGATGGAACAGCGGTGCTGTCTGTTATCAGCCTTGGTCAACCAGCCAGTCATACTCCGACTATTATCCTGGTAGGTCATATAACAACGGCCTTACGGGCACATACGCCGAGGCTGACTGGGCATATCACAACGCCATCAGCAATGGCGGCAATGCCGTCCACCAGTGGCGCACGCTGACATCGGCAGAATGGAACTACCTGTTCAACACCCGCGCCGACGCCTCATCCAAATATGGCACAGGCAATGTCAACGGTGTAGGTGGACTGATAATCTTGCCCGACAGCTGGATGCTGCCTTCTGGGTGTTCGTTCACATCTGGCCTAGCATCAAACGGCAATGATTGGACACATAATAGCTACACCCTATCCCAATGGTCACAAATGGAGACTGCCGGTGCGGTGTTTTTCCCTGCTGCAGGCTACCGCTGGGGTACGATTGTCTACTATGTGGGCGACTACGGCAGCTATTGGTCGTCCACGCCTCTTGGTGGGAACTACGCCGTGTGCAACATGAACTTCTACAACCACAGCCTCAACGCGACGAGCAGCAACACTCGCGGCAACGGGTTCTCTGTACGCCCTGTTCGGGATTACAATAACAATTAAAATATAAATTATTAAACCATCGTTGCGGGTGGTCTCCACAGCCCGTGACAACCAAAAGAGAGTCCTTGCCACTGCGGCAGGGACTCTTTTCTATCTAACAGATTTCATTGCATATACTACAACTTAACATTTTGCTAATTTTTTGTGTCTACTTTATTAGGCTGGTACAAGCTGGTACAGTCAACTTGCAAAAAGTTGCAGAAATACCCATAAAATACTTGCAAAAAGTTGCAATAATAGTACAGAATAACCTGCAAAAAGTTGCAAATAATTACTGATATGTCTGCAAAAAGTTGTATATTTGCACTTGAAACAAGACAAAGATAATGCTGCAAAGAAAAGTAATACAACAATTTAAAGAATGGAAAGAATCTTCAATGCGAAGATCGCTATTAATAAATGGTGCTAGACAGGTGGGGAAAACAACTGCTGTGAGGATGTTTGCTAAAGAAAACTACAAATATTTTGTAGAGATTAATTTCCTCAAACAACCAGCAGCCAAATCAGCCTTCGACGGAACGTTGGACACACGTACTATTATACTTGGGCTTTCGGCTGTGGGGTTTGGGCCTTTTGTAGAGGGCGATACCTTAGTGTTTTTTGATGAAATTCAGGAATGCCCCAATGCCCGCACCGCTATCAAGTTTTTGGTAGAGGAAGGGAAATACGACTACATAGAGTCCGGCTCCCTACTTGGCATCAATTATAAAGATATTCCTTCATACCCTGTAGGGTTTGAAGAGGAGGTGATGGTGTATCCACTCGACTTTGAGGAATTCCTATGGGCAAAAGGAATAAGTACCGATGTCATAGAACTGCTACAGGAATGTTACACCGAGCGTCGACAGGTGCCAACACTGGTTCACGAACAGGTAAGCCGTTATTGGCGAGAGTACCTTGTGGTAGGAGGCATGCCTGATGTAGTGAATGCATTTGTCACGCAGGACGATTTCGGACAAGTTCTACGAACACAAAAGGCAATCATGACTACTTACAAAGCCGATATTGCCAAATATGCAGGGACTGACAAAGTTATTGCACGGCAGATTATGGACGCAATCCCATCGGAACTAGGAAAGCAAGACAAGCGATTTGTATTGGCTAACCTTAGGAAGGGAGCCTCAAGACGAAAGTACGAGAACCCCACCCAATGGCTGGTTGATGCAGGAATAGCGTATTACTCTTTTAATGCCAAGGCTTTTGAACTACCGTTTGAGGCCACAGAAAATAGGAGCCTATACAAGCTGTATCTCGTTGATACTGGCCTATTGAGCTGCATGCTTCTACGCAATATACAATTGCAGGTAATGAACGGCAACATTGGAGTAAACGAGGGCGCATTGGTGGAGAATCAAATAGCCTGTGTGTTGGCATCAAAAGGAATTGCGCTACACTATTACGACAGGAAGAGCCGTCAAGAGTTGGATTTCATCTATCCCGAGAATGGAAAAATAAATATTATAGAGGTAAAATCAGGCAAAGACTACCACCGTCATGCTTCGCTTGATACTGCCATAGAGAACTACAAAGACAGAATTGGCATGAGCTTAGTGTTTGCCCCATGTAATGTGGAACAATCCGAAAACTATACTTATCTACCACTATATATGTCCATGTTTATCTAACTCTATAGAATAACAAACAATATGCGACTTAACATTTTGCTAATAACATTTTGTTAAGTGGGGATTTTGTTGTATATTTGCAGTAGAAAATAATGAAGAAAAATATGGATAACCCTTTTGTTTTCAACGGATACGCTGGTGCGGAGTATTTCTGCGACCGCGAGAAAGAGTTGGCGGAGCTGCTAAGATTTGCCGAAAACAATGTTAATGTCACCCTCATCGCTCAACGCCGTATGGGCAAGACTGGACTGATATTTCGGCTGATGGATGAGTTAGCGAGCGTCGGGAGCGAGATTAAGCCCATATATGTGGATATATTTGCCACACGCAATCTTGCCGAGTTGAATCGCACGTTGGCAACCGCTATCATGAAAGCCTTCCCCGAAGAGTCGTCCGTGGGGAAAAGATTCTTGGGAATACTGAAAGGATTGCGACCGTCGTTTGGAGTTGACCCGCTGTCGGGTTCGCCACAGGTGCAGTTTACCTATCAGAACCAGACAGAAAAGGAGCATACGTTGGAGGGGTTGCTGACCTTTTTAGAACAGCAACAGCAGCCGGTATTGTTGGCCATTGACGAATTCCAGCAGGTGAGGGAGTACGACAATGAGAATGTAGAGGCCTTGTTGCGGACCTATATTCAGCGGCTGCACAATGTGCGGTTTATCTTTTGTGGCAGCCGCAAGCACCTGATGACCGACATTTTCAGCAATCCAAGCCGACCGTTCTTTGCCAGTACCCAGTTCCTCGGACTTGAGACCATAGCGGCTGAATCGTATGGCAACTATATCACAAAGATGTTCGTGGCGGGCGGGAAAGAGATTGATACCGAAGCAGTGGAGCAGATAATGCATTGGTCAAGACTGCATACCTATTACACACAGCGACTGTGCCATGAGGTGTATGGGCTCCCTGCAAATCATATCGGCATGGATGAGGTGAATGGCTGTTGCAACACTTTGCTACAATTGAATGAGCCCTATTTTCTGCAATACAAACAGCTGTTGACGGCAGGGCAATGGAACTTTATGATTGCGCTGGCCAAAGAAGGAACTGTGGAGCAGCCCTACGCCACAGCATTTCTAAAGAAATATGAAGTGGGAGCCACCGCTGTGGCACGTAGACAATTGCAGACACTGATAGACAAAGACCTGGTGTTTGCCGAAACTACCAAGGAGAAGACCTACTACGCTGTCGCCGACCTGTTCTTGATGCGGTGGCTTGAGAAGGAGTATTAGGCCGCGTATCTGATAAGGGTTGTGGTTTGAAAAAAAGTTGTATATTTGCAGTGGTAATGGATAGAACGATGGTAAATAAAAGTATAAAATCAATAGTTATAAATCAATTTATTATGAAGAGAATACATGTAATGGCGATAGTCGGCCTGATGGCTGGATTAATTATGCTGGCAAGTTGTGAAAAAGAGTTTGGCTCAGATGGCGACGGGGTGCTGCCCGGTTCATTCTCGGTGAGTGCCACACGGCAGGTGCATTTCTCGCAGGGCAACCTGCAGTACAAGGCCAGCACCAATACTTGGCGATTTGCAGAGCACCAGTACGATTATGTGGGCAATGCCAATAGTAAAATCAGTTCTACCTACAATGATTGGATAGACCTCTTCGGATGGGGGACCAGTGGATGGAACAGCGGGGCAGGTTGCTACGAGCCTTGGTCGACCAGCACTTCATGGATGGACTATTATCCCGGAGGCTCAAGCACCATTGGCCTGACGGGAGCTTACGCCGGGGCTGACTGGGCATGGTACAATGCCATCAGAAACGGTGGAAACACAGCCCACTGGTGGCGCACGCTCACCCATGACGAATGGGATTACCTGCTAAACACCCGCGCCGACGCTGCTTCCAAACGCGGCACTGGCAACATTGACGGTGTGGGCGGACTGATTATCCTGCCCGACAGTTGGACGCTGCCTTCGGGCTGTCCTCAGTTCAATCCTGGCCTGGCATCGAGTTATAGGGACTGGTCACACAACAGCTACACCGCTGCCCAGTGGTCGCAGATGGAGGATGCCGGTGCGGTGTTCCTGCCTGCCGCTGCCCGCCGCAACGGAACGACTGTCTATGATGTGGGCAGCGACGGGTACTATTGGGCGTCCACGCCCTACAATGGGGGCGACGCGTACAGTATGTACTTCCACAGCAACGAGCTCCACGCCGCAGACAGATATAGTCGCCAAAGCGGGTTGTCTGTACGTCCCGTTCGAGATGTAAGATGAAACACTCATCTGAATTGAGAGTTGAGGATATGTGGAGAAATAACAATTTTCCACAACTTACTTTTTGCTAATAATTGTGTTAAGTCGGGGTTATGCCATAAACCCGATTGGCCGATTTGGGTTTAACCCAAATCGGCCATTAGGACGGGAAATACACTAATTATCAGATAATATCTCCTTTTCATGCCATAGCGGCATTTCTTTCGGAATCTTGCCAACGAAACCATTTCGCCGTAGCCCGCTACGCCTTCAATGGTTTCGCCGACAATCTTCTCGAAA
>JAEEGI010006465.1_pt1 | contig 26466 bp, 14 predicted proteins | sample 8958751 | NCBI WGS metagenome assembly JAEEGI01 (sample SAMN16246545, study PRJNA631951) | gut metagenome | biome: gut microbiome; feature: rumen; material: KS-attached | host: Bos | place: Iran: Karaj | collected 2018-10 | reverse complement strand
GTTTTTAAATATTTCTTCTTTATCTTCTTTATGTTGTATTATTGTATCATCTTTTGCTTTTTCTAAAATAGAAACTCCTAAATTCTTTTCTATATTAGATCTTAAAAAAAGGAAAAAGATAATATCATCATTGTTATAATTTTCAATTAAAAAATCCGAAAATAATCTTATATCTTCATTATTATTTTTAAAATATTCAGTTGATAATAAAATATTCATACAAGTTTGATCTATTAATTGTTTTTTTGCATATTTATTTACAATAAATTCAAAGACAAAAGAAGGAAAAGAAGGAAAAATATTTTCATTATTTTCCTCAACTTCATTAATTTTCATTTTTAAAAGTTGAATATATTTTAAAAAAGCAACTGAATAAATTTCTTCTATATAATATCTTAAATCATATACAGTTATTTTTTTTGCTCGAATTCCAACCATTGGTTTTACTAAAGAAACAAATTTATAATAAATTTTAGCTAAAAGTTCAGCTGAAATTATAGTATTATTTTTTTTTGAGTAATCCTTATTTTTTATAGTATTAGAGTTTGAATTATCTAAATTTTCAAATTTTACCATTGCAAAAGAATCTCCGTTTTCATCCTTATTCAATTTAATTTGATTTTCATTTATAAATGAATATATTTTTTCTTTTTTTATATTTGGAATATCAGATAAATTAATTTTATTAACAAAACCAAATGAATTTGAACTTAAATTTGACATTTTATTTTCTTTTTTAAATTTAAATAATTTATGATATAGAAAAAATTATAATATTATAATATTTATTATTTTTATTTCTTTTTTAAATAAGAAATTAAGAGAGAAATATCAATAATATCTTCGTCTTTAACATCATTTATATTATTTTTTATATATAATAAAATATCATTAATATTTTTTAAAGAAACTTCTCTTAATTGAATTTGGTTATTATAAGACATTAAAATTGCTTTTATAAAAGAAATACACTCATGAATGTAATTTCCTTTTGATAAAATTGGACATAAAACTAATAATATATCTTCAATTATATTAATTTCTAAATCTTTTATTTCTTTTAAATTAATATTTGAAATGCAATTTATAATTGATGATTCATCTCCTGAAGAAATGCAATTTTTTAATTTTTCACTTATTGTATTTTCTTTTTCTAAATTGTTATTAGAAATATTATTATTATTATTTATATTATTTGTATTATCACTTTCTTTTTGTTTTAAAATGTTATTTTCTAAATCATTTATTTTTTTATTTAAATAATTAATTTGTTCACGAGAATAATTTTGTAAATTTGAAATTACATCAAGTAAATATAATTGCTTATCAGACATTGTTTTCATTTGAGAAAGAAGAATTGAAATTTTATTTTCATATTCATTAATAAGTTTATTATAATTTGAATTTATAGAATTAGTTTCTATATTATCTTTAATTTCCGATTCTACAATTTCAATACTGTGATTTTTTTTAATTGGCAAATCTATTTTTGGATTTTTTGTTCTTATTTTTTGACTATTATTATTAGTATTATTATTATTTTTTTTTTTTCTATTCATTAAAGGAATTTTTTTTCTTATTAGTTCAGGTTTTTCTTCTGTTAAGTCAGAAAGTTTTAAAGGATTTTCATTTTCTTTTATATTAGAAGTTAAAATTTGATTCTTTTTATTTTTAATATTATCAATGTCATTTTCTTTAATTTCTTTTTTTTTTTTATTTTCTGATTTTGACAATCCCATTTTTTCTTTTATTGATGTTTCTTTATTTAAAATATTTTCAGAAGTTTTTCTTTCTTTTTTATTTTTATAATTTCCTAATAATTTAATAATATTTTCTCGTTCTTCTTCTATTTTTTCATTAGGAGAACTTTCAATCACTTCCATAAAATTTTGTATTTGTTCTTTTAAAGGAGAAATAGATTTTTCACAGTAAATCAATAAATTTTTTATAATTTCCAAAGTCATAATTTTATTATTATCATTTTCATCATTTAAAAAATCTAAAATTTTATATAAAGTCACAGCAGCAAATTGATCAAAATTATTTTCAGAAATTAATATTAATTCATTTAAGCAATTTAATAATTCATATTTTTTTAAAAATTGATTATCTTCTAATAAATCAGAAATATTTTCCCATATTATTTTTTGAACATCAAAATCATTATTATCGTTATTTAAACTTAAAAAATTAATTAAAGCTAAAAAAGTTTTAACTCCAATTTCTTGTGAACATAAAGTAGATTGTTTCATATTATAAATACAAAACCCATTTAATAATTTAAATATTTCAGAATTTTCTTTTATTTCATGACAGCCTTTTAAAATATTTAAATAACTATTTTCGACGTCTTGTATATATTCATCTGAAATGTTTTCTTGTAAAGAAGTTAAAATTTCTGATAAATAAATTATCATTTCATCTGGATTTAATGTTCTAATTATTGCATCTAATAAATTAAAACCTTTATGATTTTGGTTCATTGCTTCTAATGTCATAAAAGATGAAATGTTTTTTATTATAAATATTATTGCTGATTGATTTTGAATTTTTGAACGAATTAATTTAGAAATTTTAGAACATTGTTCACGGATGTTTTCTTGATTTTTATTTTTCAAAGAAGATGTTATTGTTAATAAAATATCGTTTAATTCTTGTTCTTCTTCTTTACCCAAATTTAAAGACATTTATTTATTATTTATAATTAATGAATTATATTTAAAATTTCAAAAAATTATTTTTCAATCAAAAAAAAGAAATAAAAATCATTGAAAGTAAAAAATTTTGAAATGATGGAAAAGGATATTTTGGAAGTTAGTCCATATAAGAAGAAATTCAGAAGAAAAAGTTCATATCATAGTGGATAAAGGATAAATAATAAATGAAGGAAAAAAATATTAATAAAAGACTTTTTTACTCCAGATAAACCATAACAGAAGGAAAATATATTAGTTATTTAAAGAATATTAGAGAAAGTAAAGATAAAATAAGGATGATCAAATACCAAATCAAAAAATACATAATAAATTCCTCTGAAAAATTAAGTTAAATAGAAGAAAGGTTTTTAGAAAAAGTGTTAATTTAATTAATGATAAAATCTTACAAATGAACAATCACCCTAATTTAAATTTATGAGTATTACTACTTCTTTATGGCCTAAGAAAAGTTTAATATATTATTAATTTAAATAGAATGAAAAATAATAAATTGAAGCTTTATAAAAAATAAAATTTTTAAATTGAATATAGTTTAATTAAAGAAAGTCTTAATTTGATAATATTACTTATAAAAATAATTCACCATCAACATAAAATTAATCCTTACAGATATTGAAAAATTTCTTACAAATTTAAATAACGTTGATGTTCAAAAATTTTTTTTCCTTTTATAAATTAAATATATATTTTAGAAATGATATTTTTATTTTTATTATTAATTAATGTTGATATAATTTTTTCAATAATTGTTCGTGTTGACTTAATTCAGAATCATTATCTTTATTATCATAACTTCTAATATTATTAATTAAATTAGAAGCAAAAATTTCATCGCATATTTGTTTAATGTCTTCACCATATATATTAATAATATCAATTACAAAATTCAACATACATTTTAAAATTTTTTCATTCGTACATACTTTATCATTAACAATTGATTTAAAAAAAATAAAAATATTTTGAATATAAGGATTAAGCAATTCTGTTTTATCTTCGACAGAAAACTCAATACAAGTAAAAGTCATAATTAATTCATATCTTAAATTACAAATAAATTCAATTGTATCTTCATCTTCATTTTCATTGATATTCACTCCCATTTCACAAGCAGAAAATAATAATTGCATTACAGTAGGTAAATAATATGAAAATTTTAATCCTATATTTATTGCAATTTCACCTAAACAAGAAATTGCAATTGTTTTATTTCCTCTTGAAACTTCATTTGAAGTACAAACATCAATTAAAGTTTTAATAATGTCATTAGCTTTATTTTCTATATTACTCTTTATTGAAAGTATTGAATTTTGTAAAGCAACTAAACCACTTTTACTTAAAGTAGATATATTATATGATTTAATTGATAATTCTATAAATGGATAATAATTGTTAAAAATTTCATTAAAAGATTCTTTCATATTTGTTGCTAATGATGCTAAAGCTAAATTTGCTTCTTCAAAAACAGTTTTTCTAAATTTAAAGATTTTATCTGTTAATTCCCAAATTTTTAACCCTAAACTTAAATTTATTTGAGTTTTATATTTATTGAAAATAATCCTAAGTAAAGTATAATAATAATCTTGTATTTCAAATATTTTTTCTTGACTTGCACCTTTTGAAATCATATCTTGAAATTCAGTATATGTACTTTCTATTTCTTGTAAAAATTGTAATAAAATTTCCATAATTTTTTCTTGTTTATCATGTGAAGAATAATCTATTAAAGTTCCTATTGTCATTAATCTACTTAAAGCTAATTTTGTATTTTCTGTATTTGAAATTGCTTCTTTTGTTGCATGAATGAATATTCCTCTTATAATATCATCAAAATAATTACTTAAAGAATTTGAGCTTTTATTTGTTTGTAAATCTCCGTTTGATTTTATTATATTTTGTAATATTATAAATATATTTTGATGTATAGAAGGTTCAGAAATTTTTAAACAGTTTAATAAAAGAGATATTATTTGATTTAATTTATTTGAATCTAAAATTTTAGGATATAATTTAGTTATTTGAATTAAAAGAAAAGAAGCACTTTTTTGTAATTTTACTTCTTTGATATTATTTAAATCCTTAAAGATATTATTTAAATTACTTGAAATTAAAGTAAACATTTCATTTTTATAAACAGTATGTAAAGCACTTGATAATAATAACCAACATTTACATTTATCATTAACATTATTACAACTTTTAATCTGTTCTCCTAATTTTTTGAAAAAATCATTAATATTATTTAAATCGGCAATTTTAACTAAAAGACTTAAAATATATAAACACCCTTTTGATAAATTCCATTCATTTTCATCTTCATCTTCTTCAGGAACTTTAACATATTTAATAATCAATTCTTGTAATTGATTACTTATTTTATTAAAATAAGCATTTGAATTATTTTTAAAATTTCCAGATAAAAAATCATCTATTTTAATTTTACTTGTATTATCAATTTTTAATTCTTCATCACCTATAGAACAAATAATTTCAATTCCTAAAAGAGATAATTTTTCATTTGTACTTTCATAAGCTGAAACTATATTAAAGGAAAATTTTATTATTTGTTCAAAAAATCTATTAAAATATTTATAATAATTAGAAATCCCAATTATTTCAATAAATAAAATTGCAGTTTTTTCCAGAATTTCTTCATTGGTTTGGAATTTTTCCACAACTGAGAAAATAGAATTCATAATAATATTAAGTTCTTTTTCACTTGAAAAATTTTTTTCAGCTAATTTAACAGTATGAATAAGACTTTTTAATACTTGAATGGCAATAGTAATATCATTGCAATTGATTAAATTTTGAATAAGAGAATTTAAAATGTTATCAACAGTACTAGTATCAATTGCTTTTATATTAATTTCCTCACAAACATAACCTAAAGTTTCAATTGCTGCTAATTTTAAATTTATATCTTCATTAAAGCAATTTTTAACTAAACTATTAATTAAATCAGGCCAATTATTCATTAATGGTTGATCAATTTTGCAAATTGAAGCAATAACATTTGAAGTACTTGTTCTTATTTCTTTATGTTTTGAAGCAAGAGAAGATAAAATTAAAAGTTTAATTGTATTTTTATCTTCTGTGCTTAATTTTGTTTTCCATTCATTTTGTAAATTTTCAAAATAAATTAAGGAATTTTTCATTAAGATTGCACTTAATTGTCTTATATTTGTTGGCTTTGATTCATTTGATAATATGTTTCCTAATGAATGCATAAATAAAGAAAAATTTGCCTGGGAAAGGTTATTTATTTCTACCATTGCTGGTTGATTTATTGATTTTTCAGGACTTAAAGCATTTGATAATATTTGTTCTATATTTTCTATTGATTGAGACATTTGGGTTTAATGAAGTAAATTTAAATGAGAAAAAAATTATCTTTTTTATATATTAATTATATTTTTTTATTTTTTTTTATTTTTTTTATTTAAATTTTATTAATATAAAATTTAAATACTTAAAAATAATGGATATTTACATTTAAAAAATAAATAAATTAAAAATAAAAAAAAAGAAAAATTTCAAAAAAAATAAAAATCTCAAGGTTGAATTTCAGGATAACAAAATTCTAAATTCATAACTTCAAAATCAAAATTCATTAAACTTCCTGAACTAACTCCTCCAAAAATAATCATTCGATTTCCAATAACAATACTTTGATGTTCACTTCTTTCAAAAGGAATTTCTCCTCCAAATTGAGGTTGTATCCAATTCATAGTTTCTAAATCTAAAACATAAAAATCATTATAAAACCCAATATTAATTTTATCATTTCTTCCTCCATGAATAACAATTAAATCTAAATTAGGATAAAAATTCATAGAAGCTGAAATTCTAGGTTCAGGACATTTCCCAAAAGTTTTAGGAATATCAAATTCAACTGGTTTTTTCCCAATTTTCATAACAAAAAATAAATTAGTTGGAATTCTATTATCATTCATTCCTCCAAAAAAAAATATTCCATCGCATTTTAATAAAGGAACTGTTTTCCTTTGTGACATAGGAACTTTATAAATAGATAAATGAGGATTTTCTAATTGTTCTTTTTCTAAAGCTAAACAAGAACAATGATATGCTAAATTAGGAGGCATTCTTCCTATAAATTCCAATTGTGACCATGTATTATTTTTTAAGTTATATATCCAACAATCATTTAAATATTTTCCTTCTATTGATATTCCACCGTATAAAAAAATATTTGTCCCTACTAATATTGAAGTATGATTTCTTCTTAACATAGGAGATTTCAATTTATTTTCTTCCTTTTCTTTTTTACTTTTTGTTTCTGATGATGTTAAAGTATCTGATTTACTTTGAAGAATTGAAAAATTAAAATTTGAATTTGTTTTATTATTTTTTAATTCTTCTTCTCTTTTTTTAATTACATCAATCGGAGTAAACATATTCCAATTTTGATAAGTTAAATCATATACACATAATATACCTTCTGAATTTTCATTTATTTCCCAATCAATAAATGAACCTCCGATATTATATAATTTTTCTTGATAATAATGAATTGTATTTCCAAATCTTGGATAAGGTTCGTTTATTAAATCAGTTTTATCATCTGATGAAAATAATTTTCTCCAAGTAAATTTATGAGTTATTGAACATTCCCATAAATCTCCTAATTTTTTTCCTCCTAATCCTCCAAATATAAATATTCTTCCAAGTAAATCATATGTCATTCCAAATTGAGTTCTTGTTGGAGGATGATAATTACTTCCTTTATATATTATATTTGCTTTTGTTTTTTCTAAAACTTCATCTCTTGATAATTTTTCTCCTCCAAGATAAACATCAAAGAAATTTAACTTTTCATTATCATTATTATTATTATTATTATTATCAAATAAATTAATTTCATCGAACATTCTTTGTATATGAACATTGGTATAATCTTCTTTAACAATATGTTTTTTTTTTGAAACTATTTTAATTGGAGGCATTCTTGCTGTTTGAACTCTTCTAAATTGAACATTATCATATTGTTCTTGATATTGTTGACATACTAATTCATTTCTTATTTCTTCTATTTTTCTTGCTAATTGATTATTTACTTTCATTTTTTTATATGAAATATAAGGATCTTTATATGAATAATCTTTTGCTGTCTTTAATATATCGTTATAGTTTTTTGCACTTTTATTTCTTTTTTTTTCTTCTCTATCATATTTAAATTGATCATATATTTTCTTTGATTCTTTATCTGTTAATGTATCTGTTATTCCTAATTTATCATAGACTATATGCTTTGTTTCTTTATCATATATTTTTTTCTTTGCATTTATTCTTTTTATATGTTGATTATATAAAGCTTTTGAAGCCATTTCTTCATCTTCATATGTGTATTTATTAAAATTTGTTAAGCTTAAAAAATTAAGATTGGATGAATTATATTCTGGTCTTGTTGAATTAAATGTATTTAAAAAAGGATCATTGTTTGGTGAAGTACTATTAAAAAAATTAGTATTATTATTAATTGGAGTATTACCATCTAATCCAAAAAAAGTTTTTGGTTTATTATCATTAATATTTATATAATTATTTCCAGTTAATGTTTGATAAGCTGATAAAGCTAAATCTGTTCTTGTTACCATCATATTTACTAAAGGATTATATTGAGTATTATTATATAAATGATATTTATAATTTTTATTATTTTTAAATGGATTTGGTCTCATTGATGTTATTGGTCTTGGAAATGATTTATATTTTTTATAAAAAGTTCTAAATTTTGTATAAATTTTCTCTTGATTTGACTCTTTTAAAGCTTTTATTTCTTCTATTTTTTTTTTTGCCTTTTGAGAAATCATTATATAATATTTAACTAATAATAAATAAATTATTTTTTTATTTTTTATTTTTATTTGGTATTTTAAAGAAAAATAATAAAAATATTCATTTTTAAAAAGATTAAATGTCAGATACAGTACAAGTAGTGAAAAATCCAATATCATCTTGTCTACAAGAATTTAAAGAAAAAGTATTATTAAATTTAGAAAGAGTTCAAACTTTAAAGAATATATGTTCAAATGGAGAAATGGAAGAACAATTTTTAAGACCAACAGCATGGAAAATTTTTTTAGAAACTTTACCTTCATATTCTTCTGGAAATTTATTAAATGAATGGATTGAAAAAATAGCAGAACAAAGGGAAGAATATAAAAAAAAATTTAAAAAGTTTTGTAAAATTAAGAAATTTACAGGTGATCCTTTAGGAGGAAAATCATCAGAAAAAAAAAGTAAATCAGAAACTGAAGATGAAGATTTAAAACATTTAATTAATTTAGATTTATCAAGAACTTATCAAGATATAGATTTATTTTTACAAAGTAAAACCAAAAATTTATTAGCTGATGTTTTATTTATATGGTCAAAAGAAAACAGTGATATTTCTTACAAACAAGGAATGAATGAATTATTAGCTGTTTTTTATTTAGCTTTTTATCCTTATTATTATGTTACAAGAACAAAACCAAAACCAAATAAAAATGATATTTTAAATTATATTAAAGATAATCAAAGTATTGAAGATCATTTAGAAGATATTTATATTTATTTTAATGATGAAGATGAATTTAAAAGTGATTTATTTTTTATTTTTGATTCATTAATGAAAAGAGGAGTTAAAGGTTTATTTAATCAAAATAAATTAGATAAAAGTGATTCTAATTATAATTTATTTGAATTATTCCCTAAAAGATTTAAGGATAATGTTGATGATGATGTTCCTACTTTAATTAATAGAAGATGTAATATTTTAATTAAAGAAAAATTAAGAGTATTAGATTCACAATTATATGATCATTTTACACAAATTGATTTAAATTGCTCTATTTTTCTTCAAAGATGGTTAAGATGTCTTTTTAATAGAGAATTTCAATATAAAGAAGTTTTAATTTTATGGGATTCTATTTTTGCTTATGAATTCTCAAATATAAGAAATCAAAAATATCATTTAATGTATATGGATTTCATTGCCATTGCTATGATATTAAGAATAAGAGAACAATTAAAAAGAAATGATCAAAATGAATGCTTTACAACATTATTTAAATATCCTCAAATAGATAATATATTAGATTTAGTTAAATTATCAGATAAAGTTGGAAATGCAATTCATGAACAATTAAATGGAGCAAGTAGTGATGTATATGATATTTTAGGATTAATGAAACCAATAGAAAGTACTCCTGTTCATTGGAATAATAATAGAATATCTCCTCATGAATATAATCAGAAAAATAGGAAAAATAGTAGTGAAACTAATAATAATCCTTTAAATGTTAATAATAATTATATTAATAGTAGTAGTACAAATACTAATAATAGCAATAATAGTAGTAATTATGTAAGTATTAGTAGTAATAATAGTAATAATAATAATAATAATGCTGATGAATTTTCTAATCAAGCTAAGAATTTATTAAATAATGCTTGGAATTCTCTTGGAAAATTTGGGGGAATTGTTAAAGATTTTGGAATGAAAGTCTCTGATAAAGTGAGTGAAAAAATTGATCAAATTAAAAAAATATCTGAAGAGGATAATAATGATAATTATCAAGAAGATTACAATAATAAATATCAAGCAAAGAAATCATATGATATTGGACAACCAATAAGAAGTGAAGAAGAAATTAAAGAAGAAACAACATATAATAATACATATAATAACAGTGAACAAAATAATAATGAAACTAATTATGGAAATGTTTGTAATGGATATAATAGTAGTGATATGCAAGATATTATAAATAAATTAGAAGAATTAGACACTAAATATAATATGTTTATGAATCCAAAAGATAAAAAAGATTTTAGAACTATAATTAGTTACTTAAAAAATAATTTATCATAAAAATAAACCTAAATAAATAATGAAAAAATAAAATTATTTTATAAAAAAAAGTATTTATAAGAAATTAGGTATTTGAGTTTCTTCTTCATTAGTTGAAATTTGAATATCTTCAAAATCATCTTCTGATATTGTATCTAAAGGTTTTATATTTTTAAGACATAAATTTTGAGAAGGAAAAACAATTAAAGGAAAATAAATAGAAATATCATCATAATCAAAATTTTGAAAACAAGACCAAATCATTAATGAATATTCACATATGATATTTCCTGATAAAATACTTTGATTTATTTTTGTTAATAAAGATGAATTCCCTTTTAAAAATTTAAAATATTCACTTGAAACTATATAATTTAAAGGAGGAATTTTCTGTTCTGATTTTAATTTCAATTCAAAAGTTTCTGAATAAATTTTATTTTTTTTAATTTTATCCTTTCCTTGAATAGAAAAAATTGGAATGTTAATTTCAAGAGTTTTATTCTTTTCATTTGGATATATTTTTATTTTTTTATTTAATTCAATAAAAACTTCTTCACCATCATAATTATTTTTCGTGTTGTTAATATATAATTCAATTGAAAAATTGTCATTTATTTTTTCATATTCATTTGGATTTGAAACACTCATTTCAACTCTATTTTTTTTACAACATTTTTCTAAAATTTTAAAGGTGTTTAAATCTTTAAAAACATTAAAATTTTCTTTATTTTCAATTAATATTATAAAATCCTTATAATATAAATTATCTATTTTAATTGTTAATGTATAAATTATTTCAGCAAGGAATAAATCTTGTTCGTCAAAAAAGAAAAAACTTCCTGGAATTGATTTATCATTTAATTTAAACTTAAATGGAATTAGAAAACCATCATTTTTATTAATTTTATTTGAAAGAGGAATTTGTAAATTTTGAGAAAATAATTTTTTGTTAAGATTTGGTATTTTATTGTCTTTTTCTTTCAATGATTTTATTATTTCTTTTCCTTTAAACAAAAGTTCAAAATTTTTTGATTTTAAATTGGAAATTTTTCTAATAAAAATTTGTCCTTCTATATATTCATAAGCGAAAAATTGTTCTTTTACTAAAGAAAAATTTAAAATATTTTCTTCAGTCATATTTTTTTTTTCTTAATTTACTTTTCTTTGGAAAATTATACTTTATTTATTTCTTTTTTAAAAAATAAATTATTTATAATAAGAAACTATATTAATTAATTTATTAAACTTTTGACCAAGACTACTTTGTTCTATTCTTCTTAATTTATTTGCTTTTGATTGTAAATAATTATGAAGTTGATATTAATTTTTTAATTTTATTTATCAAATTATTATTTCTGCTTTACTAGAATTTACTCTCATTAATTTCTTATTTATATTATATATTATATTATTATTATTTTGAATATTTATTGTTTAGTTAAATAATCATCTTTATTTAAATAACTGCTTTTATCTTTTTGATAATTTAAATCACTATTAAGAAAGCTTATTATCATCATTATTATATGTTATTTAATCGAATATTTTATTTTAAAAGTTGATTTTCATTTGTTAATTCATTAATAATTTTTAAAGACAATTTTTATCTTATCATTTTTAGTAATATATTTCCATCTTTTAAACTTCTTTTAGGATTATTATTTTTTTCTTTAAAAAAACTTGAGTTTTAGAATATTCAATTATTGTAATATAATCTAATTAAAGATTTCTGGTTTTGAAATTTTACAATTCAAACTCTAACTGGTATATTTAAATTATAATGACTTTGATTATTTTATTGTTATTATATCTCTTAAACTTAAATCTCTTTTTGAATTACCATTTGAAACTATTTCCTTCAATTTTATTAAAATCTTTATTTAAATATTTCCTGATATAATAAAATAATATTTTAGAAATTTTATTTAAATAAAAAAAATTATATAAATTTTTTAAAATATTATAATTATTTATTTTAATTCTATTTACATAAAAAATCCTTTTTCAAAAAACCATTTCCCTTAAATTTTCCAAAAAAACCCATTAAGAATTAAAAATTTTCAAAAAACAGGTTTATAAAACAAAAAAATAAAATACATCCTCAAAATGAAAAAAAATAAAATCAACAATCAAAATAATATAAAATCTTTCATAAAAATTTTATTTTCAAATGATTTATGAAAGTAACAAAATTAATTATAATATTAATTTAATAAAATCATTAAAAACAAATAAAATAATAAAGTTTTAAATTTATTCCTTTTAAATACATTAACAATTTAGATGAATAATATTTCCTTTAAAAAATGAGCTAATAATATATTTAAAAAATAATATTCCAAAATTAAATTGCAGATTCTCTATATAATTCACTAAACAAACCTTTCTTATTACTAAGTAAATTTTTAGGAGTATCAAATTCAACTAATTCTCCATAAGCCATAACTAAAATTCTATCATAATTAATAATAGTTTTAATTCTATGAGCAATAGTAATTACAGTAGAATGTTTTAAAACTTTTTCAATACTTTTTTGAATTAAAGTTTCTGTTTTATAATCAATACTTGCAGTAGCTTCATCCATTAAAACAACTTTACTTTTTCTTAAAAGAGCTCTTGCAATACAAATTAATTGCTTTTCACCAATTGATAAATTAATACCGTCTTCAACAATTTTATAATTTAAAGTTTTTTCTCTTAAAGCATCTTCTAATCCAACTTCAATCATTGCTTTTTCAATTTCTAAATCTGAAAATTTTTTCCCTGGATCAATGTTTTCTCTTAAAGTACCTTCTATTAAAGTTGGTTCTTGTGGAATAACAGTAATACTTTCTCTTAATTTTTCTAAATTTATTGTACTTATATCAACATCATCTATTGTTATTTTTCCTTCTGTTGCTTCTAATAATCTAAATAAACATAAACATAATGTGGATTTTCCACTTCCAGTTCTTCCAACAACACCAATTTTTTCCATTGGTTTAATTTCAAAGTTTAAATTTTTTAAAACTAAAGGAGTATTAGGACGATATTTAACTGAGTAATTTATAAAATTAACTTTACCACTATGAATAACATTTGGATTATCTCTTAAAGATTTATCTTCAAATGGTGTTCCTTCTTGAACGATTTTTGTAAATGATTCACATCTTTCAACTGAAGTTAATAACTTTTCCAAAGTTGTAAATCTTTCCATTATATTATATAAATAATCAATTAATTTCATTGAATATGTTAATAATAAACCAATTGCTTGACTTGAAACTTGATTTCTGAAAAATAAACTAAATGATAAAACAAATAGTAATAAAATAAAAGATATTAAATCTAATCTAACTCCAAACCAAGCATCACCTCCAGCTTGGAATAATCTAACTTTAAAGAAAGTATTTATTCTAGTATAAAATTTATTTCTGAAATTTTCTTCAAAATCATATGCTCTTATTGTAGGAACTCCAGGAATAGTTTCACTAAAAACAGAAATCATTGGTGAACGAGTTCCCCCTTCTAATCTATTTAAATCTCTTCCTCCATGTAAATAAAATTTAACTATTACAATTTCTAAAAACATTATTAATGGAATTATAATAATTGAATAAATATTAAACCAAGTACATACAACGAAACAACCAAATAATTGGAATATTACTCTTAATGATGCACTAGATACTGCATTTAATCTTGTTGAATTTTCTAAATCTTTACTTAATCTATTTAATATTTGTCCTCTTGGAATTGTATCATGGAATAAATTTACTGGTGCTTTCATTAACTTTTCTAATAATTCATCATGCATTCTTATATTATATTTTATTTTTCCCCATTGCATTAAACATGCTCTCCATGAAATAAATGTAAATCCTGCTAAAGATATTGAAGTATATATAAATAAAAATCTATTATTTTCTTTCTTTTCTAAATGCTCTTGTCCTGTCCAATATGTTAAAAAATAATCTCCTACAATTTCAAATCCTTTCCAAGCTAAATTTGTAAATATTGTATAAACTAAATATAAAATTCCTCCTGAATATAAGAAAAATACCATCCATGTATGGAAATTTATTCCACCTTCTTTTTGCTCTTCATCTTTTGTTATTCTTATAATTTCATTATCAGTTGTATCTAAACTTGAAGTTTCTTTCTTTTTAATTGGTTGATTATCTTCAGCTCCATTTTCATTATCTTTTGTATTTTCTATATTTTTAGTAAATTCTTTGAAAAAGTTTTGATGTCTTAATTCAGATGAAGGACCAAACCAATTTATTTCTCCGTTTTTCATATAAATAATTCTATCCATATGAGAAATATATTGTAAAGCATGAGTAACTACAATAATAGTTTTTCCTTTTAAATAATCCATAATAACATTATTAAATATATTCATTCCAACATAAGCATCTAAAGCACTTAAAGGATCATCAAATAAAAATATATCAGCATCACTATATAATGCTCTAGCAATAGCTAATCTTGCTTTTTGTCCTCCTGATAAATTTGCTCCTTTTTCTCCGATCTCAGTCATATCTCCTCCACTTAATAATTTAATATCTTGACTTAATTCACATAAATTTATAATTTTATTATATTTTTCTTCATCCATTTCTTTAAAGAATAATATATTATTTCTAACTGTATCATTTAATATCCAAGGATTTTGCCTTACATAACCTATAATTCCTCCTACTTTTATATTTTTATTTGGATATTTTGAATAAACTGATAAATTATTTAATATTGCATTTAATAAACATGATTTTCCAGAACCGACTTCACCAACAATTCCAATAATTTCTCCTTTTTGAATATTTATTGTAATATCTTTTAATAAAACTGTTGGTTCAATTGAATCTTCTTTTTCAATTCCAAAATCAACATTATCAATTGAAATAACTGTTTTTTCACCATTTGGTAGTTTTTCCACTTGAGAATTATCATTATCTTTAGTACTTAAAAATCTTTCAATTCTCTTTAAACTTACTATAGATTCTGTTAATCCTGTGATGAATTCTGGAATTAAATATAATGGATCTGAAAGTGAATCAAAAATATAAATTGAAGTTAACATATTTGCAGTATCCATTTGTTCATGGAATATATTATATGTTATAATAGATACTAAAGATAAAAGAATATTTGCTCCCCAATATATTAAATTTAAAACTATATCATAATTAACCATTTTTGAAAACAACCTCATTTCTTCTTCTCTTTTAACTCCAATTCTCTCAATGAATATTTTTTCCCATGAATATAATTTAATTGTTTTAATAATATTAAAAGTTTGAGCTGTTGTTCTCATTCTTTCATCTTTAGCTTCCATATATTCTTTTTGAATATCCATTCTTTTCTTTTGAATATAAGCATTGATAATAAGTAAAATAACCAAAACTAGAAAACCAGAAATAAAAGCAGGTCCAAAATATTTAAATAATAAATAGATATAAAACACTAATTGAAAAGGAACAATTAAAGTACTTGGACTATCAGTTAAAAATTCACAGAATTTTTCACTATCAATTTGAACAAAATTTACCAATTCTCCTTCACTAGTATTATTATTATATTGAGCAGCTTTTAAAACTTTATCATAAATTAAACAATCAAGTTGAACAGAAGCCAAAGTTCCAATATAATCAATTTGAAAATCACTTTTTCTAAAAAGAAAGATAATAATAAATTTAGCAGTTAACATAATTGCACATAATTGAGCTAAAGGTAACATAGGTTCTTCAGTTTTACCTCCTTGAAAAACTAATAAAATTTGTCTGAAAAAGGTAATAACAGATAAATCTAAAGTAGATTCAACAACAATTAAAAAACAAATGTAAATTATATTTCCTTTATTAGCTTGAACAACAGCTTTAAACAAACCATATTTTTCAGAAAATTGATATTTACCATACCATTTTGGTTTTAATTGATTTAAAAATTCTTTTGCATTTAAAGACGCTGATATATTTCCTAAATCAATTGGTTTTATTGTTTTCTTTCTTGCTTTCCATAAAGCAGGAAAAACCCAATGATAAAACATTGATGATAAACAATTTGTAGGATATACTATTTTTGTTTCTTTTTTTGAGGATATTTTTTCATAGTTATTTACTGTTATTGATGTGTAATTTGATGAAGGATGTTCTATTTCTAATTTTTCCATTTGAACTTTTTGTTCTTTTCTTTCTTCTGAAGGAATTAAGGGCTCTAAGGTCATTGATGGTGATGTTAGAGATGACATTTTCGAAGTAGAATAAAATAATAAAATGAGGTAAATTTAATATTTTTTTTAGATAAAAATTTATTTTTTATTTTACTCATTTAATTATTTTTTTATAAATAATTATTTTAGATTTATTTTTTTATATTTATTAAAAAAAAGAAAGTTAAAAATCAAAAAAATAAAAATTTTAAAATAAACAAAACTAATATTTTAAAAAGTATAAAAAAATGAAAAATAAGTGTTCTAAATAAATAAATATATTAACAACAACGACTTTTTTGTTTATTACTTTCAAGTAACATTATTTCTTCTTTTTCTTCTTCACTGTCAATAATCATTGAACAAATTTTATCAAAAGCTTCATTAACATTAATTCCATTTTTGGCACTTGTTTTAAACATAGGAATATTATTATGTTTTTCAATAAAATCATTTAAAGAGTCTTCATCAATTAAATCTTTTTTATCTATTTTATTTCCAATAATTAAAACTGGAATTTCTTTCTTACATTTACTATCAATTGATTTCATCCAATAATCTAAATTTGAAAAACTTTCTTCTGAATTAACATCATAAACTAATATTATTCCATCTGCATTTTTATAATAATTTAAAGTTAAACTTCTTAATCTTTCTTGACCACATGTATCCCAAATTTTTATATGATATAGTTTATTATTTATTTTTTTTTTTTTTGTTACAACTTCTATTCCAATTGTTGATAAGGTGTCATCAAAAAATTCATTATCTACATATCTTTTCATTAATGATGTTTTTCCTACTAAAGAATCTCCAATTAATATTAAAGATATTATTGTGTAATTTGCAATTTCTTCTGACATTTTAATTTTTACATTATTCTTTTTTTGAAATTAATATTTGAATTGTTTTTTTATATTATAAACAAATAAATAAATTTTATAAAGATTATGACAATTATATTATCATTAAAAAATATAATATTTATATCATATTTAAAATTATAAATATGTTCTTTTTAAGCATATTTGAAAAAAGGTTTAATTGTTATTTCATAAAGAACATTTTTAATTTAGATGTTTGAAGAATATTGTCAGACATTGATTTTGATAAGATTACTTTACTTTTTTAATATAATAAAAACCACAATTAGATTTATATTTTGTTAAAGATATACAATTTAAAAGAACTTTATAGTTATTTCAATCACTTGTCTGCTTTATTTTTATTTTTTTTGTATTTAAGTACAAATATTAATATAACATTTTTTTAAGTGTTTTTGTCCTAATTGAAAAACCATTTATTTTTTAAATTCATTTAATTCTTTTAATTGTATGAAATTAATAGAATTTTTTTTTAAAAAATTTTTCACAATCAATTTCTCCGCTTAAAAACATTAAAATAATTTTTAATACATTAATTTATATAGAGGGATTGATAATGGTTTTTGATATATATTAATGAATTTTATCTTTTCTAACAAATATCTTATCTTTACTTACTTTTTCATAATTATATTATAAAAATTTAATCCTTTAGACTCCTTTTCCTAATCGTTGAATGAAATAATAATAATTAGAACTGTCTCTTAAATTAGATTTAGATATACTATTGTTAAGTATAATAAAACTTGATTGATTCTACTTCAAAAAAATTATATTTAAATTGTTTAGCATAATGATTTAATTTATTTTCAATTGAAAAAGATTCTTTATTTATTTTTCTAATCCTACTTTTCTTCATTTGGATAAGAATGTACATTACTTAATATTAAAATGATTTTTTAGTTTATTCATATTTTCAAAATTTTCTTTCAAATAAATCTTGAAGATTTCTTCTTAAATCTTTTTATTTCTTCTTTCAAAGTTATTGAGTTTATTAGAGAATAATTAATTTAAATAATCATACATTTATTAAAACAAGAAACTAAGATAATAAGATTTTTGAAATTTTATTAGATAATCAATAAAAAAATGGGTTAACATAAGAACTTTCAATAAATCTTCTTTTTAATTATCAAAGTGAAATATTATAAGGATATAATGATGAAGATTATTTAGGAGAATAGCAAATTGATTTAAGTCAATACATAAAGAGTAAACAGTATAAATTTAATAAAAATTACTCATTAAAAGTTATGGAAAAATATTTAAATTCTTATTTCAAATTTAAAAGCAAAAGCAATAATGAAAATTTGGAAGAATAAAAAAATATTTCTGTTGAAGAATATAAAGAGAAATAAATAATATAAATAAATTAAGAAAATATTTACTGAATAAAAACTATGAAATCTATAATTTTAGTTATAAAATATAAATAAAAAATTATTTAAAAATGAATATAGTCATTTATTTAATTTCATTTTCAAAAAAGGTTTAAAACTAAAAAATACTATTATTATATATTTCAATATAAAAAATGAAAATTATTCAGTTTCTTCAGTCATATTAGTTTTAATCATATAACTATATTTATTCACAAAATCAATTTCTTCTTTTTTAAAGTTTTTAAAATTAAAACTTTGTCCTACTTGTCCTTTTAAATTATCATCACTGAGAACTAATTTTTTATGTTTTTTATCTTTAGAACAATCATTTTTTTTTCCTATAATATTATTATATAAGAAATTTTGAAATCTAAAATCTTCTTTCAATTTTTGATTAAAGTCTTTTCTTTCTTGACTTATAGTTTTAAATCCTTTTAATCTTAATTCATCTTTCATATTATTTATTATTTTATCATGCATTTCTTTAGCAATATTTTTATGAGTATTTCCAAAAGTTTCTGTTCTATAATTATAAACAGTTTTATTTATATCTTTATAAATATGATTTAAAGTTGATTTAATATCATTTTTTTCTTTATTTGATAAATGAGGTTTTAAAATTTTATTATCATTAATTTCATCTTCTGTTTTTTTTATTTCTAATTGAAAATTATTTATTTTTTTATTCCTCATTCCATTTCTCTTTTTTTTATTTCCAGATTTCAAAATTTTTTCTTCTTTAATTAATCTACTTGTTAAAGAAATAGGTTTAAATTCTAGAAATTTTAAATTAGAATTTAAAAAATAATTTGGTTGATCAAATAGAATTTTTTTTTCTTGTTCTGTTAATTTTTGTTTTAACAAATTTAAAGTATCATTTTCATTAAATTTAATAGAATCTAAATCAATTATCATCTTTAATTTATTATGACTTTCTCCATTATCATTTTTATCAAAATGAAAATTTTGATGATAATTTATTGTTTTTTTCATATTAAAATTACCTTTTAAATGTTCTACAAATTTCATATTAAAATCATTATTTTTTATTGTATAATCATGACAAATTTCTTTTCTTCCTTTATTTAATATATTATATATTTTTAATCTTAATTCTTTCATATAATTTGTTTTATAATTTAATTTATAATTTTTCATTTTTAACTTCATCATATTTTCTTTTATTTTTTTATATTTGTTTTCTTTTTGATAAAATTTTTCTAAAGTTTCTTCATTTTTTCTTAAAGATAAATTCTTTTTGTTTTCAAGAGCCTTAGAAATTTTTTCATCAATACTTATTGTTTTATAAGGACGAAAATTATTATTATAAGTATAATTTGTTATTAAATTTTTACTTTTTGAATCTATATTTGATTCAGTTATATTTTTATCAGATAAACAAGTTTTTGAAGGAGGACTAAAATTTTGATAAGATGAAATAAACTTTAAATTCAAAGGATATGGATTATTATTAGGTTTTATTAAATTCATTTTTTGATTTTTTATTTTTGGGTTTGTTAATTTTTTTTGTTGAGTATGTAAATATTTTTCAAAAGAATTTTCCTTTTCAATATTCTTATCTAATTGTTTATTCTTTTTAAAAACAATAGCATCCATATTTAAAAGAATATTAAAAAATATAATTAAAAAAAATAAAAAATGAATGATTAAAAAAATAAGAAAAAAAATTTAAAAAGAAATAAATCTTGAAAAAACTAAATAATATTTTTATTCTTTATTTAACTTATTTTCACTTTAATCAGTATAAAATCCCCAAACAATACAAGTACAATAAAAATAATCACCTTGATAAGTATAAGTAACATAATTATCAACATAATCATCCCACCATCCTTTAGCAAGAATAATAACTTTTTGATTTTTTTTTTCTCCTAAATATATTTGAACATTTAATTTATATCTTTTCATTGCTCCACTTTTTTGAATCACATTTCTTATTTTCATTGCAAGAGAATTTGCAGTTTGGGCATTTCCTCCTATATCTTGGGGATTATATTTTAAATCTTTTAATCCTTCTTCTAATAATGTTTTTACTTTTTCTTTTATATCTGATGCGTTAAATCTATATTATTAAATTTTTTATATTTATTTTTTTTACCTTTTATTCCATTCTGGTTCTATTGCTCCTGTCGTGTAATCATCATCTGCCATTTTTTTTTATTTTCTTTATATGAATTTTTTTTATAAAAGTTACATAAATTTTAATTAATTTTTTATTTACTTAAAATATTGTTTATTGATTTTTAAAATTTTAATATTATTTATTTGTTTTTTTCTAAATGATTAATTGATGTTTTTATTAATGATTATGATATTTTTAAGTAATTTTTTTGTTTTATAGTTTTTTAAAAGGAAATAAAGAGTAAAGATCTTTATATTTTTAAATATTTAGATAAAATTAAATAAAATTCTTTTATAATGTTTTAATTATAATATTTTAAATAATAGAAATAAAATATTTGTTTAAATTTTTTTTTTAAAAACCATAAATAATAAAATAATATTATTATCTTATTATAATATATACTAATTGATTTATAAGTCTAAATATCACTACTATTCAAAAAAATTTTATTCCACTAATTATAACCATTTAAAAAAATGTCCTTCAAATTTAATTTATTATACATTATTCATACAAAAAAAATTTAAAATTTCAAATCTACTTCTATACTCTAATTTTATTTGCTTTGTTTTGAAAAAACTTCAAATAATTATTATAAGTATCATCACTAACATATAATGAATATTCCGATTTTTTATAAAATTCTAATTCTAACAAATTTAATTCTTTATATGAAATTCCACCAACTTTAGCATAGAATTTAGAAGAGAAAGTATAATCTTCATGAAATTTGGCGTTGATAAAACAACTTGTAATTAATAATTTATATATATTAAAATATGAAAGGAAATTTTTAGTTTTTCTCATTAAAGAAGTTATTGAAGTGACAGAAAGAATTAAAGTATGTATATTAATTTTTGTATATTTCACTATTCTGATTAAATAATCATATATAGTGATTTTTGGAATCATTTCAGTAAAAAAATTATCTTTTAAAACTTTAAATTTTTTTCTTTTATTTTTTTTTATTCTTTCTTCTAACAATTGAGAAATAGATAATATTATATTTTTATCATATTCTTCAATTGAACAAATATTAGCCTGAAAGTAAGGTGTACTTTCAGAAGTTTCTGGTGTTGGATTATTTGACATATTTAATTTTTATATAAATAAAAAAAATGGAACTGCTTTTATATTCTAATGAAAAAATAATTATTTTATTTTCTAATTATAATTAATTAGACATAAAAAAAATTATTTAAAATTTTATTTAAATAAACAAATATCTTTTTATTAATTACAATACTATTTTCTTTTATTTAATATTACCTTTTTAAACATTTAAATTAAATCAATTCAAAAACAAAAGAAACTATATTAACACACTTAAATCTTCTAATTAAAAAAAGCTATTTTACAAAAATAAGTTAATTCAAAAATTAACTTTCTCTTTTTAAATTTCTATTTATTTCATTTTCATTAAGTATATATAATAAATTTTCCATATATTTATCATGTTCAATTTCTGAATTAATTCTTAAAGAAAAACATCGATTGCAATTTTTCCTAAATGAAAAATTTAAATTTCCACAATAAAAACAAGTCCAATCTCCTTCTCTTTCCACAAAATTTTTTTTATTATTTTTAATTTTTGTTTTTTTATTTTGTTTATTATTATTTGATATAATATATGGATTTATGATATTATATTGAATATTATTATTATATTTAGAATTTGGATTTAATCTTTCATTAACTTTTTCTTTTAAATTATTTGTTTTTTTTTCTTCATTCTTAATTTCTATACTTTCAATAAGCTCTTTGGATAAAAAATTTTGTATTAAATTATCATCAAGATTTAAATCATAATTTAAATTTAAATATTGAGATTCATTTATATTCATATTAGGAAAATGATAATTAGAAAAAAATAATTTCGAATTAAAAATATTTGAATTGTTCGAACAACCACTTTTCATTTTGTTTTTAAAATAATAGAATTAATTATTTAATTTAAAACTTAATTAATTGATTATTATTTTTTTATAATATTTAACACGTTAAAAAAATTAAAATACCGTTTATTAATAACACTAATACTTCTATTTCTACTTTTTTAATTAAAACTTCTTTTTAAATATTTTTTGAATATTTAAGAATCGAAATCAATATTTTTAGTATCATTATATTTATTTATTTCTAATTTATTTGAAAAATTTAAATGTAATCTTAAAATATTATGATCTTTTTTTTTATTAGATTTACATATAATAGAGTTTTTATTATTTTTTGTTTCAAATTTAAAAGTATTTTTAACTGTTTTAGATTTATTTTCTTTTCTAATAATTAAATTTTTTATTTTAGGAGTTAAATTTTTATTTTCTTTTTCTTTTAAAGTTTTATTTTTTAATGAATAACATATAAATAATTTACTATGAAAAGTATTTGTATTTTCTCTCTTTCTACTTCTATATAATTTTTCAAATACAGAATTATTTATTTGAAGTACTTTATCTTTTTCTTGACTTTTTGAAAGAGAAATTCTTTTATTTTTTGAATTAAAATTATTATTATTTTTTTTAATTGTTGAAGATAAATTTTTTTGTGATTGATTTGTATTATTAATTTTATGATTATATTCTTGTTCTTTTTTTATTATTGTTTTTAAATTTTCTATTTGATTTAAGATAAAATAACCTTCATCCATTAAATTCAATAAAATTTGATCTTGATTAGATGAAACAATATTTATTTGATTTATTTTTTTTGAAAAATAAGTTTTTATTAATCTTTTTAATTTTTCTTTATTATGAAAATTTTCTAATCCTTTATTAAAATTATTTTCCATTTAATTAAAGAAATATAAAACAAAGTAAAAATTTTTATAATAAAATATACATTATTATAAGTAATAAAATATTGCAATTAATTTAATAATATTTTTAATATAAAAAATAAAAGAAAAAGTATAACAATTATACATTATAATTTCATTAATTTTTAAATATTAATATTCAACCATTTTCATTATGAAAATCTTTATAATTGTTTTAAATTATAAAATTGATTTCTTTTTAGTTTAACTTTATTTATTTCTTTATAAATTTTTTTATCAAAATTAACAAATATTTTTTATAATTTTTATCAATTGAAATTCTCCTAAATATTATAATTGTTTGGTATTTTTTACTATATTTTTTCAATTAAAATATTATATGAAATATTTAAAGTATTAGTTATTCTTTTTTAATTTTTATTTTTTTTAAATTAATTCAATTTTATAAAAATCTGTTTTTATGATTGGATGATATAAATACGTTTTCATTATATTCATTTATTCTTGAATTTTTTATAATAATAAAGTCATTTTTATTGTTCTAATTTACTTTAAAATTGTTAATTCGATATTAAATATAATTGCTCTTGATAATATAGAATTAAATAAAATCATTGATAATGAATGACATTTAATTTATTTAGAAAAAAATAAATAAAAATATTTATGTTCAACAAGATTTCTTTGTTAGAAATATTTTTTGTATATGAAGATGTTTTTATTAAATGTAAGTACTTTTAATATTAATAATATTTGTATATATATTCTAAAAATAGCAGAAAAAATTAGTATATTGAAAAAAATATAAATAATAAAAGTTTTATTCGTAAAAAAAAATAAAAATTGTTTTTTTGACTAAAAGAATTATTTAAAAACAATCCCATTACTATGGTATACAAAAGATATTTACAAAAAATATGATTAGTTTATATTTTTAAGCTTAAAAGATAAATAGAATTATTATTGATAAATCTTTAAATAAATAAATTATTTAAATTTAATGAATAAAAAAAATAGAAATTAAAAATAAAATGAAAAATAAAAATGAAGAAAAAATAGAATATACTCAAACAATATCTCAGAATATCTTTATAAACAAAGCAGATATTTTAGATTTTATTTGTCCTTTATGTAAAGGAGTTTTATCTAATCCAACTCAAGATTCTTGTGGTCATGTTTTTTGTAATATTTGTTATGAAAAATGTAAAGAAAACAATAATAAATGTCCTTTTTCAAACAATGATTTCATTGAAGAAAAAATAACAAACATACCAATCATTTCTCAAATAATTAATAAAATGAATGTCTATTGTTTAAACAAAGATAAAAATTGTTTTTGGGAAGGCAAATTTTCTGAGTTAAAATCTCATTTAGAAATTGATTGTTTAAAAGAAGAAATAAAATGCTTTTTTAAAGGATGTGAAAAAAAAATGAAAAGAGAAGATTTTTTAAACCATAAATCTGAATGTGAATATAGAACAATAACATGTATTTTTTGTAATGAATTAATTCCTTTTAAATTTAAAGAATCTCATGATAATATTTGTCCAAAAAAAATTATTAAATGCGATGAATGTGGTAATGATATTGTTCGAGAAGATTTAGAAAATCATAAAAAAAATGTTTGTGATTGTACTTTCACTGATTGTTTATTTAAAGATTTTGGATGTAATGATTATTTAATGAGAAAAGAGTTTAACCAGAATATGGTTAATGATTTACCAAAACATTTAAGTTTAATTTGTGAATTTATTCAAAAGGAAAATCAAAAATATAAAACAATTATCAATGATAAAGAAAAAATTGAAGAGGAATTAAAAGAAGAAATTAAATATTTAAGAAATGAAATAATTAACATGAAAGAAACTTATTTAAATAATAAAAGATATAGAAGTTTAAAAGAAGAAGAATATACTATTTTTAATATAAATAATATATATGATAAAAAACATTTACCAAAAGAAATTGTGATTGAGAATGGAAAAGCAATAAATAGAGATAAAAATTTAAATCATTCTTTTTGCTTTGCAAATCCACATTATGATATAAATTTACAAGGTTCGACTTTAGAATATACTTGGAGAATATTATTATGTAATTGTTCTAATTGGATTGGTTTTGGAGTTTGTGATAAACCTAAAGTTATTAATAATAATTATATATTTAAAAAAAAAGACCATAATTATAATAATGGTTCTTATATTGTTTCTTCTAATGGTTATATGTTTAATTGTAATAATAATAATGAAAATTGTAAAAAAATAAATTTTCCTTCTTATGATGAAAGTCATGAATTTAATTTAAAATATAATGTTTTAAAAAAAGAATTAACTATTTATTCTAATATTCAAATTATTGCTACTTTTTCTAAAGTTGAAAGTTTTATTAATAATAAATTAACTCCTGTTATTGTTTTTATAAACCAAAATGATTCTGCAATGTTTTTATTTAACTAATTTTTTATTTATTATAAAAAATTTATATACTTTATATATAATATTAAAAAAAAT
>JAEEGI010006451.1_pt1 | contig 26500 bp, 2 predicted proteins | sample 8958751 | NCBI WGS metagenome assembly JAEEGI01 (sample SAMN16246545, study PRJNA631951) | gut metagenome | biome: gut microbiome; feature: rumen; material: KS-attached | host: Bos | place: Iran: Karaj | collected 2018-10 | reverse complement strand
GCCGCCCTGTTTTATTATATAAGTCGACTGCTCAAAGACACCCAGAAAGGGCATAAGCAGATACAAACAGTAATCAGTACGACCCTGCACCAGCGGCGCATATAGGGGACTTCTAATAATCACCCTGAAAGGGTGAGATATGAATAACACGTTACAAGCCGAAGGCGCAGTGCCGTGACACAAAGATAACCGGGAATGCGTCCCGAAGGGACGCGACAATGTATGGGGGCTTCAAATAATCACCCTGAAAGGGTGGGATATGAATAACACGTTACAAGCCGAAGGCGCAGTGCCGTGACACAAAGACAACCGGAACTGCGTCCCGAAGGGACGCGACAATGAGATAGATAGTTGAAAATCAGTCATACTTTGTATTAGGGCATTGTTTTATTGGAGCCAATCTTCCAGCTCCGATTACTATCAACCTTATATTAACCTCTTAGTAAGCCCTAATTAAGCTTTATGGTTGAGAAGAATTGAAAATGTGGTGATTGGATTGTGAAGTGTGGGCGAAGTTGGTGCGAAACGGGATGGGAGAGGGATGTAACCCGGCAATGGTGGTGTGATGTATTATGGCGAATGACTATAGTTGATGTGATTGAGGGGGAGAGTAATGTTAAAAATAGAGAAAATTTTTAAACAGATTTTATAATCTGAAAAACATTTTTTATCTTTGTTTTTCGGATTATCCCTTGTTAATGCTCATAATAGTATAATTAAGTTGCTGGAATAAAAATATATATCTATATACTTATTCATATTATTATTCATTAAAAACTTTTGGCTATGCAAAAACATTTAAGAAAATTGTTGCTCATTGCTGCCATGTTAGCAGTGCCATGGGTGACAAATGCACAGGCGCTGGAAGATTTGGAATTCTCTACCGGTGTAGATAATACCCGGTGGATTAGTATTCCAAGTACTCTTACCTCGCTCATCTCTCCCGGAGCGGGTGACTACGGTGTATCCACCGTACATAACCTAGGGTTCTCGTTTCCCTTCTCGGGAGTTAATTACACCCAGTTTTCGGTCAATGCCGACGGTAACTTAAGGCTGGGCGGGACTGTAACAGGAACTAGTAACTATACCAATCCGTTCAGCTCGTCGAATGCAGGCGTCAACAATCCCAAGATTAATTTCTTTGGTTGTGACGGTTACTGCGAAAACAGCCATTTTGTGCGCTACCAGCACACGGTAGACGCCAACGATGACTCGGTGGGTGTGATAGAGTTCTGTATGGGAACTTATACATCTACCACGCGTTACCAGTTGTACCGTTGGCAGGTGCATCTGTACCACGACGGTTCCATCGAGGTGGTATATGGTTCCGCACCGTCCGTTGCTCCCGCAGTGGCACGACAGGTAGGTCTCTGTGTTTCTGCTAGCAATGGGTGGACCGTTGATGTTAACCACAATGCTACCCATTTCACCGATGGCTCTACGTCCTCTATTGCTTCGGGCAACTGGCCTGCATCAGGACGCTACTATCGTTTTGACGTTCCCTTATCTTGCTCGCAACCCACATCTATTTCGGTAAGCAATTTGGGCGCCACCGGATTTGACATTTCGTGGACCGACACAAGCGACGCCACCTCATGGCTGGTGCGGCTTGCCACTGTCGATTCCGTTGTGTACAATAATGTAGAGACTACAGATACTGTCAGTTTCACGGGTCTCAATCCCAACACAGTCTACTCTTACTCGGTGGCAGGGATCTGCCTCAACGGCGACACCAGCCGTTTCCTTTCGTCAAGTATCCGCACCGATTGTGGAGATATAACTGTGCTACCCTTTGTGGAGAACTTTGACGGAGTGCCCGGATACTCCACGACATCGGTTTCGGACAACAATCTGCCTACCTGCTGGAGTTACCTGAACCATGGCACCCGTACCAGCTATACGGGCTATCCCATTGTGTATTACAGTACCACCTATTCGCAGAGCGGAGGCAACAGCATGCGTTACTATTCGTACTATACATCGGCCGACTCCAACCAGTTTGCCATACTGCCGCGTACCGACTCCACGCTCTACCCGATCAATAACCTCATGCTCGAATTCAGCATGCGCGCCAACAGTGTATCCAGCACTTATAGTGCAATAGCCATTGTGGGTGTGATGGCCAATCCTACCGATGCCAGCACTTTTGTGCCAGTCGATACGGTCAACTCCAATGGTGTGACTACTTATTCCGACTACCAGATTTTCCTTAACAATTATGTAGGTCCACATGGTAATGTGGCCATCATGTTCCCGGCTGCAGCCAATAGTGCGTATCAATACAATACCGGTTATGTGGACGACGTGACTTTGGACGTAATACCCACCTGTCCCCGGGTCAGAGATTTGGCGGTGACCGACATTTCGGGCAATGAAGCCACTCTTGCCTGGAGCCCCGTTGGTTCGGAGACGCAGTGGTTTGTGAGCGACGGTACCAATGAGTATGTCTCAACCGATACCAGCTATACTGTAATGGGTCTTTCTCCCAATACAGCATATACTTTTTCGGTTCGTGCTTATTGCGGTGTCGACGACACCAGCCGTGCTGTCACTATCACTGCCCGCACCACCTGCGGCGACCTTGCCTTGTTGCCTTATGTGGAGAACTTTGACGGTGTGCCCGGAACCACCTCGACCTCGGTTTCGGTCAACAATCTGCCTCCCTGCTGGAGTAATCTGAACCATGGCGGCCGCACCGATTATACTGGCTATCCTATTGTGTATAATAGTAGCACCTACTCGCACAGCGGAAGCAACAGCATTCGTTTCTATTCGTTCTATACAGCGGCCGACTCCAACCAGTATGCTATCCTGCCGCGTACCGATTCCAATCTATATCCCCTCAGCAACCTCATGCTCTCTTTCAACATGCGTGCCTATAGTACGAGTACCTCGTACGGTGCCGTGGCCATTGTGGGTGTGATTACCAATCCTGCCGATGCCCGCACTTTTGTGCCAGTCGATACGGTCAACTCCAACGGTGTGACCTCCTATTCGGATTATGAGGTGTATTTTACCGGATATGATGGTCCCCACGGTTCTGTGGCCATCATGTTCCCGGCCGCAGCCCATATCGGGTTTAACTACAATTACGGTTTTGTGGACGACATGATTCTCGACATTTTGCCCACCTGCCCCCGTGTAAGTGACTTTGCAGTGACCAGTGTTTCAGGCACAGAGGTCAGTGTTTCGTGGGTTGCCAACGGCACTGAGACGGAATGGATTCTGAGCGACGGCACCAATGAGTATTATTCATACGACACGAACTACACCTTTATGGGACTGCTTCCCTCGACGGCTTACACCTTTTCGGTTAGAGCTTATTGCGGGGTTGACGACACCAGCCGTGCTGTTTATGTGACGGCGCATACTTCTTGTGCTGAAATCCCTGTATTGCCTTTCTTCTACGACTTTGAGGATGCCCCGACAGGCTCCAGTTCCACCGGCAGTGCTTTCCCCAACTGCTGGGTGAGATTGAACAATGGTACCTCGTATGGTGGCTACCCCTATGTAAACAGCAGTACCACCTACAACCACACTCCGGGTGGTAGCAAAGGACTGTATTGGTACAACAACACTACTACAGGCACTTATGGTGACTATCATGTGGCAGTGCTGCCCCCTGTGGACACTACTGTCTATCCTATTAACACATTGCAACTGCGTTTCTGGGCCAAACCGTCCAGTTCCGGTTATAATGCCGATTTCTATGTGGGTGTACTGACCAATCCCACCGATATCAACACTTTCCAGTATGTTGATACCATCCATTTGAATGCTACCACCAACTGGGAGGAATACGAAGCGGTACTCAGCCACTTCACAGGTAGCGGTGCCTATGTGGCTATCCGTGCCAATCGTGCCACCTCGTGGACTGTATACGTGGATGATGTTACCTTGGAGGAGATTCCTGCATGCCCGCGTACATCAGAATTGGTTCAAACCAACTCCACGCTGAATAGCATTACCCTCTCGTGGACCGAGATGGGATCGGCTACGCAGTGGGTTATAGAGTACGATACGGTTAATTTCGTTCCCGGCACAGGTACTGCCAATACCGAGATAGCCACAACTATACCCTATACTTTGACCGGTCTTGACAGCGCGCACAGGTATTATATATACCTCCATGCCGACTGTTTCGGTGATACCAGTGCGAACCGCTTCCTGCTGGGCAGAACTTTGGCCGGAGCCCCTGCCACCGTTCCTTTCTACTGCGATTTCGAACGTTATGGCGAAAACGGCTGGACACTGCTTAATGGCACCTCGGTCAATGCCTGGGTTGTGGATTCGGCAGTGAACAACGGCGGCAATAAGAGCCTCTACATCTCCGATAATGGAGGCCTAACCAATAGCTATACTATTAATACAATCTCGTATAGCTACGCAATCCGCACCATCGACTTGGTCGACACGGGCGAGTACTCCTATTCCTATGATTGGCGTAGTCAGGGTGAGAGCCACAATTATGATTTCACACGTGTGTTCTTGGCACCCGCCGGCTACCAGTGGACTGAAAACGACAACCCCGCTGGCGGTACTTATGCTTTTGCTACATGGACTTGTCCTGCAGGCTTTATAGAGCTGACCGAACAGTTCGGCTCGCCGGCCAATTTGGCACAGAGTTCCACATGGCGCACTGCTTCGGGTATCTTCCGTATTGAAACCCCCGCCACATATAACTTGGTCTTTGCATGGGCCAATGATGCTAGCGTAGGTACGCAGCCTCCCACGGCTATCGACAATGTGGTGCTTGTGCATAACACCTGTCCTTCACCTATAGTGAGCGCTGGCCTGGTGACATCCGACTCGATTGTGTTGGTGTGGCAGCCCGGTGGCAACGAAACCAGCTGGGTGGTTACCGGCAATTCGGACACGATGCTTGTTACCGACACATTCTATGTGTTCGACAACTTGTCGCCCAACCAGGATTACCGTTTCACGGTGACATCCCTCTGCGATGGAGGAGACTCCTCGGCGGCTTCAGCTATCAACATCCGTACAGCCTGCGGCCCCATGTCGGTACCCTTCAGAGAGAGTTTCGACGATTCGAGATGGTCCACCTCAACGGTCGACCCGCTGCCCAGTTGTTGGTATAAGAACACGAACTACTCTTCGAACTATCCCTATGCATCCACCAGCTACAACCACTCTGCTGGTGGCAGCAAGTCGATGTATATGTACTCGTCGAACGCTTCCTGGACCTACATGGTTCTGCCGTTGTTCGCACCTGCTCTCGACTCGTTGCAAGTCAGTTTCTGGCTGTATAAATCCAACACTTCTTACGCTCACCGCCTTGAGGTGGGTGTTATAACCAATCCTACCGACCCCACTTCCTTCCGTCTCATACAATCGGTTGTACCTACCCTGTCGAGCACATGGGAGGAATTTATCGTTCCCCTTTCGGGCGACACCATTGGCACGGGATACATCTGCATCAAGTCGCCTGATGGTGAGTACAGCTATCCGTATCTCGACGACCTTACTGTGGAATATATACCCACATGTGCCAAACCGGTCGATGTATTTTTGCTCATGTCCTCAAGTGACACTGTCCGTATAGGGTGGTCAGACACTACCGGAAGCAGCTCATTCCAGGTGGTGTATGGCGAGAACGGTTTCAATCCCGACACAGCCACCACCAATATATTCGATGTCACCGACAGCACCTATGATTTCACAACGCTGAGCACTACTGTCACATACGACTTCTATGTGCGTACCGATTGTGGCGGTGGCGATACCAGCACATGGGCCGGCCCCGTCAGCGCCCGTCCGGGAAGCTACAACATGTCGACCTATGGCTCGGACACCATCACGGCTTGCAACATCAGCATTTACGATGATGGAGGTCCCATAGGCAGCTACAGCAATTCGGCCAATTCCACATTGGTTGTTTATGCTCCCCATCCCGACTCGCTGTTCGCTTTCTCGGGTAGTGCATATACCGAGTCCTCTCTTGACCAGTTGATTATTTACGACGGTGTGGGTACCAGCCAACCTATCTTGTGGCAAACTTCCAGCTCTACTGTGAATGAAACTATTCCGTTCACCACTTCGACCGGCAGCGCCATCACCCTGTCATGGCACACCGATGGGTCGGTGGTGTATGACGGTTTTGAGGTGAACATTGTATGCCAGTCGGCTCCTGAATGCAACTCCATCCGTGACTTGCAAGTTTCTCACATTGCCGGCACTTCTGCATTGTTGACATGGTCGTTGGGTTCGGGCAATACCGGTGGTGACCCCGTTCATTATAATGTCACTGTCAACGGTGTGACCGACACCACCACACAGAATCCCTATTGGATTACAGGTCTCCTGCCCGGCACCCGTTATACGGTTACCGTAGAGGGTGTTTGTGCCTCCACCGGAACATCGTTCAGCATGTCCGAGACATTCAATACTAAGTGCTTGAGCGGCGGAGATGTGGAGATTAGCGGTGGTACAGGTTCCAATGTCTACTATCCCCTCAGAGCCGGGATTAATTATTCTTATACTCAGGAATTATATACTCCTACGCAAGTGGGCGGCCCGATGACCATTGCTGGCGTTGCATACCATATCAACTCAGACGGATGCTCCACGCGCAACATAGATCTCTATCTTGGCGAGACCACGCAGAGCACCATCTCTAGTCCCAGCAACTTTATTCCCGATTCGCTCATGCATTTGGTCTATTCGGGACCCTTCAGTGGAACGGCCTATGAATGGTCTACCATTTATCTTGACACTACATTCTACTATTCGGGTGCAGGCTACCTTGTTGTGGCTCTCGACGACAATACGGGAAGCACCGGTACGGCCAATTTCTACACCACTTCTATCTCAGGTGCAGATCGTTCTGTCCACTATCACAATACGGTCAATATCAACCCTGCTGCTCCTGTGGGCACAACACAGCTCCAGACGGGAGTTCAGAACGATATCCGTTTCCTCGCTGAGTGCGATACCACGGCTACCTGCGTGGCTCCCAATGTGGCAGTGTTCTACACCACCCCCACCGAAGCATACGTGAGCTGGGCTCCCGGATTGAGTGAGACTTCATGGAATGTGTCGCACCGAGACAATAGTTCTTCTGCTTGGATTACCGACACGGTGAACTACGGCTCCACGTCCATTCTCATCACCGGGCTCTTACCCAACACCGAGTATACATTCCGTGTAACAGGAATCTGCACAGATACCACACTCGACGGCTTTGATATTGCCCGCACACAGTGCAGCGCTATTTCGGTCATGCCCATAGTGGAAGATTTTGAATCTGCGGCTACAGGTTCTTCTTCCACGGGTAGCTCGTTCGTACAATGCTGGAATCGCCTCAACAATGGCACCAGTTATGGCGGCTATCCCTATGTGTCTTCTAGCAGCAGCAGCTATAACCACACTGCTGGTGGTTCAAAGGGTCTGTACTGGTATAACACTACCACCACAGGAACCTATGGCGACTATCAGGTTGTTGTGATGCCCGAGGTTGACTCGTCAATCAGTATGAACACGCTGCAGGTCAGTTTCTGGGCCAAGGCATCATCCTCTTCGTATGTACCGATTTTCTATGTCGGTGTAATGACCGATCCCAACGATGTCAGCACCTTTGTGGCAGTCGACACCATTATTATCAATAATGGTACCACTTGGCAGCAGGTAGAAGTGCCGCTGAACGACTACACCGGCAACGGCCACTATGCTGCGGTCAAGGCAGAACGTCCTTCCAGCTCGTGGACTGCCTATGTCGATGACTTTATGCTCGACTACATTCCTACCTGTATCCCACCGCGCAGCGTATTTGCTACAGATGTGTCCACCACTTCTTTCACTCTCGATTGGGTTGATATTACACCCGCTATCGAGTGGCAGATAGAGTATGGTCCAGCGGGCTATACACGCGGCTCGTCGGCAGGCACGTCGTTGAATACTAGTATGCATCCTGTCTATATCACCGGTCTTGACACACTGACCTCCTACGACTTCTATATCCGTCCGGTCTGCACTGTGGGCGACACCGCACGCTGGTCGATAGCCCACACACTGAGCACTGCTGTCTGCGACGGCGCTTTGCTGGCTCACAGCTACAACAATTCATGGTCACCAACAAGCAGTAGCTATGCACCCATGGGATATAGCTTCTACAACTATGGATATATCCAGACTATAATTGACAGTGCACAGATGGCAGGTTTCGAAAATATTCCTATCACAGCATTCTCGTTTAACCCCAGCACCTCCGACCAGGGTAACTACTATGAACACATGGATATTTACATGGCTAATGTGCCCGAAAGTGACCTTGCCAGTGGCTTCATACTGCCCGACACGGTGAACCATGTGTTCGTTCCGGTTATCACCAACGGTAACCTGTGCTATACCTCTGCAGGATGGCAGATGTTCCAGTTCGACAGCTCTTTCACCTGGGACGGCCATAGCAATGTACTATTTACTGTTAACCGTCGTCATGGTACCTACTCAAGCGGTGCTTCATTCAATGCACACTCTGCTCCTGGAATCAAGACACGTTATCTCTATCAGGATGGCAGTCCCTACACCCCGAGCAATCCTACGGGTGGTACCTCAGGAACCGGCAGTTATGTAGGCGACCTGGAATTCGTGGCCTGTGGCGTCAGCCTCTGCCGTCAGCCTATTATCACAAGCACCACTCATACGTATGAGACAGCTACTGTGACCTGGAATGGTAGCGGCACGGTCTATGAGGTCAACATTAAGGAAAGTGCTTCTCCCGATTGGCCCGCCACCGACATTTCTGTCACCGGTAACAGCTATACCTTCACCGGCCTTATGCCCACCACCAACTATACTATCCGTGTGCGTCAGGACTGCACGGTCGACAGCCTCGGCTACAGCGACTGGGTGATGACCAGCGTCCTCACCGACAGCCTGCCCTGCCTGGCTCCCGACAGCTTCTCAGTATCGGCCGTCACCAACGCCAACGCCACCTTCTCATGGAATGCCCGCGGCTACGAAACCGTGTGGGAAATCCATGTGTGGTTCTCCGGTGGTCTCGACAGCATCTACACCGTCACCACCAATCCCGTTACCGTGGGCGGCTTCTCGGCCGGTCTCACCTACAATGCAGCCATCCGTCCGCTCTGCGGCTCGGCCCACAACATTGTAGGCGAATGGGGTGACACCATCACCTTCACCACCGCCACCTGCCCCGATGTCACTGGCTTCACCACCAGCAACGTCACCGCCAACAGCGTAACCCTCAGCTGGAACCCCGATCCCATGGCTCAAAGCTGGACCATCGAGTACGGCTATGCCGGATTCATCCAGGGTCAGGGCTACACCGTGACCTCCACCACCAACAGCTATGTGGTCAACGGACTTGAGGACGAAACCGACTACGACTTCCACATCAAGGCCGTCTGCGGCACCGACTGGCTCAGCGAACACTGGGTCAACGCTTCCGCCACCACCCAGAGCGGCGGCGTCACCTGCCTGGCACCCACTGGAGTCACCTCCGCAGTGGCCGGCAACAGCGCCACCATCAGCTGGACCGCCAACACTGGCAACATCAGCTACGAACTTGAGTACGGCACCCGCGGCTTCGCCCACGGCTCCGGCATCATTGCCACCGCCACCAGCTCGCCCTTGGTGCTCAACAACCTTGCCTACGAAACCCAGTACGATGTGTATGTTCGCGCCATCTGCGACCAGAACACCTACAGCGCCTGGAGCGTGGCGTCCACCTTCACCACCGATGCCGAGCCTTCGCAGGACTGCGACCCCGTACAGGATCTTGCAGCCAACGACATAGCCGAGACCAGTGTGAACATTACCTGGACACCCGGAGCCACCGGCGATACCTGGGAGGTAGTGCTGACCGACGCAGCGGGCACCACCCTGCGTGAAGCCACCACCAGCGAGACCCACTACGAGTTCACCGGACTGAGCGCACGCACCAACTATATAGTCAAAGTACGCACCAAGTGCGACAACGACAACTATAGCTCCTATGTCTCCGTCCTGTTCACCACCGGCGGTGTGGGCATCGACGATGTGCAAGCAGCAGCCTGCACCATCTACCCGAACCCCACCAGCAGCTCAACCACCATCAGTGTGAGCGGAGTGAACGGCAAGGTACGCATTGCAGTAATCGACATGAACGGCCGCACCGTAGCAGCCGAGACCCTCGAATGCAGCAACGACTGTACCAAGAGCATGGATGTTGAAAAACTCGCCCAGGGTGCCTACTTTGTACGCATCACCGGCGACGAAGTCAACATGGTGAAGAAACTTGTGGTTCGTTAATCTATCTCAGTACTAATACATATTAGTAATACTTCAACAGGGCGACCCCAACCAGGGGCCGCCCTGTTTTATTAATAAGGGGACTTCTGTAAATCACCTCTTCGTGGTGACTAATAGAAGTCCCCTCTATTGCCAATAGGTCTTGCCGATAAAACCCAACACACTGCGACCCCTCCGTCTTTTCGTGCATTCTATTGGTAATTCGCTCCCATTTCCCCAGCGTTCAATAGTGGGGAAAGCTGTGTCGTGTAGCCTTTTCCAATGCGAGTGATATTTGTTTTCCATCCAGCTTCGTTTACTGTTCAGTTTCTCTCCACCCCCTAATGAGCTCTTCTTAACCTCAGGGGTTAAAAACGATTTTGTAACGAATTGATATGGGGTGAAGGGGGTGTGGGGCTGGAACGGGAATGGAGAAAGCATAGAAGGTGAATGGGTTGGAAAAACAAGGATGAGGGTTTTGGTAAGGAGCTTGATTGTAGGGCCGTTTCGGGAGTGTGCGTGTTATCATGGATATTGCTGGTCGAACAACTGACAAACAACGGGCCGACGCTGGCCCATCACTGGAGCTACACTGAACCATCACTGAACCTACACTCTATCATCTCTATCGCCTCTATCGCAGCGGGCTGGAAGGACGCTATTGCATGATTGGTTTTTTGGGCCGAAGTGGATAAAAAATGTTTTATATGAAAAAAAATGTGTATCTTTGCAAATGTAATCTATTGGTTGATTCACTGGGTTACGGCATCCGGCAGAGGATGGATGGCTGCGGTGGGTTAGTCCAAGACAGGGATTGCACAAACCATTGTTGATTTATTATAAACCATTAAAATATAGAATAATCTGTTGTAAAAATCCGGAAATATACAAATAGCCATAGCGCGGAACAGTGGTATGAAATAATGCCCTTTTGGGGAATAACCATCGAAATATGAATTCTCAATTTACCAACATAATTTCTGTAAAAATGTATTCTGGAACCGTATAAATATCATCATTTTTTTTGCCGGACGGTGACGGTTCCACTGGCATGCGGAATTGGGACAGATAGATAGAAAAACAAATAAAAACACAATAACCAAAATGAATAGACAGTATAGATTTTTACTATTGGCAGTACTTTTATTGCCGCTAACGCTCAATGCACAGAGTCACTACAACATTACTGTGGGCAACGGAAGGGAGGTCAGCTTCGAGGTGCCTGTGGGGGTGGGGTATATGTATTCGATATCCGAAAGTATATACCATGCGGACGAGATAGGGTTGGATGGGGTGATAGACACGCTGTGGTATCATTTAGTGACTGGCTCCACGGACATCCCTATCCACAACCTTACGATATATATGGCCGAGGTGAATAGGGGGAGTTTTTCTGAGGAGGACTCTCTGCTGGAGGCGGGTCTGTTCCGTGAGGTGTTCCGGGGAGATGTGCAGATGGCCGGCGGCTGGGTGCCGATAGCGCTCGACAGCATGTTTGTGTATCAGGATACGGCCGACTTGATTATAGCCATGATAGATGAAATGGATGAGAATAGCGGGCTGAATTGGTTTGTGTGTTACGGTTACAGGCCAACCGACGGAACACGGTCGATAGTTGCAAGTAACATGACACATCGCCCGTCGTTGTCCAATCCCCGAGGCGATTGCAACGTTGTGCGGTTTCTGCCGGACATAAGGTTGGGCATCACGTCGACATCGCCCAATTGCGACCATCCGGAGGGTGTTACGGTGAGCGGGGTGACGGGCAGTTATGCTACCATAAGCTGGGAGGGGAACGGTGCCGACAGGTGGGAACTTGTGGTGTCGGACAGTGCGGTGACCGATTTCTCGGATGTGAATACCTTAGAGACCGACTTGACCAGCTATACAATCACTGCGCTTAATGCGAATACGCAGTACTATGTATATGTGAGGACGTTATGCAGCATGCAGGACAGCTCGGAATTGCCCAGTGTATGGACTACGGCCACAACTTTCCGGACAGTATGCACCGGTGTGACGGGTGTGCCGTATATAGTAGGATTTGAAGGGCTGGAAGCGGGCGAACTGCCCGACTGCTGGACGCTGGTGAAGTACGATAGTTTGAACTTTGTGCAAGTGCCGGGCGTCTATAATAATGCCAACGATGCGCACGGCGGAACCGTCTCGCTGCACTTTGGGTCAAGCCTGGCCTCGACCGAGATTGTCGCACTGCCGGCGATGCTCGATATCAATACGCTGGAGCTTTGTTTCTATGCCTCGGTGATGAGCAGTGCAGTGATGATGGAGGCGGGAGTGATGGAGGACACGCTGTTTGTGCCAGTCGATACGGTTGAGCTGATTGTGGGAAGTTTCTACATGTGGTATGATGGCTATCACCGTTATTCGGTAAACTACAGCCGGTATGCAGGGACGGGCCAGAGGATGGCGTTCCGGGTGACGTGCAACCGGGACTATGATTTGCTTTTGGATGATGTGACGGTGCGGCCTATACCCGCCTGTATGCCACCCAGTCCGATTCAGGTAATCGGTGTTACGGCCAGTGAGACCACCCTTGGTTGGCCCGACAACAACCTGGGATGGGGATGGGATGTGGCGTATGGCGCAAGTGGGTTCAACCCGGACACTGCGGAGGTGAACCGGATGCATGTGAACAACAACACAGCTGTGTTGAGAGGGCTGACACCGGGCGTGAGCTACGAGGCCTATGTGCGGACCGACTGCGGAGAGCAGGACAGCCCATGGGAAGGGCCGATGGCCTTTTTGGGCGGAGAGTACAGAATGCGGCTGGACGGCACCGACACGCTGCATGCCTGCGGCATCACGGTGAGGGACGATGGCGGCGGACGTATGGGCCTGTACACTCCCGGAGCCAACACCACGGTGGTTATCTATCCCGCCAGCGAGGATTCGGTGGTTACGATATATGGCAATGTTAATATTGGCAATACGGCGGTAGTGAGCATATACGACGGAGTGGGGCTGAACGGCCTACTGCTCTGGAATGCCTCGGAGAACGACAGTATACCCCTCATCACCTCCTATTCCGGACCCGTGACGTTGCATTTTGCCGACTACGAGGAGGGGAGAGGCAATTTTACACTCTATACAGGATGTGCCGCACGGCCCCTTTGCGCCCCGGTGTATAATCTCAGGGTCGACAATGTGGGGAGCAGCTCGGTCCACATGGCATGGGATGTGGCACCAACCGACTGGGGTGTGCCCACCCGATTCACTTTGGAGGCTGTCAATGAGGCTTTGGACAGCGTTGAGGTGACAGGCACCAGCACGACCCACTCGGGCACCCTTACAGGCCTCAGCCCCAATACCCGATACAAGGTGCGGGTGCGCAGTGAATGTGTAAACACTGACTATGGGCAATGGGACAGTGTGGAGGTGGTAACCCACATGGCGCCCTGCCTGGCGGTTGACACCACATCGACGGACACCATAATAATAGGGGAGGGAGGTACTGAATTGACCTACCAGTTGCCTGTCTTTTTGGTTTCGAGATATTCTTACAGCCAGCAAATCATCACTGCCCAGGAGATGATGAGCGCGGCTGTGGTCAGGGGGATAGAATTCGATTATGCGGGAACATATCAGACCTATACGAAGACCAACGTCACCATCTACTTGGCCCACACAATGGAAGAAACTTTGGACGGGGGATTTGTGGACTTCGACTCCAACACTTTTGTAAAAGTATACACCGGTTCGTTGAACTGTGTTCCGGGCTGGAACCACTTTGAGTTTGACCGACCCTTCCAATATGACGGACAGAACAACCTGCTGATAGCAGTGCACGACAATTCGGCCGGGCATGAATATATCGTCTCTAATTTCAGGGCACATGAGGCGGAGAATAAGGCACGTTATGTGGAAAATCTCTTTTCGCCGATAAACATCCAATCGCTGTCTCCGAGTTCGGGCTATGGTCTCGACGTTTGTGTGAATATGCGTTTGAGTGTGGACGCATGCACGGAGAACGGGAATTGTGCTGCCCCGATGGTGATGGTGGACTCGGTGGGGAGCGACAGAATAGTACTGTCGTGGACTCCCGGCATCAGTGGAACCATGTGGCATGTGGAGCACAGGGCTGCGGGCGACACGGCCTGGACCGATGACAGCCTGACCACCGAGATGTCGCATGTTTTTGGCGGATTGCAGCCAAACACGCAATACAGATTTCGCATTTCCTCTCTCTGTACCGGAGAGGAATATGCCACAATAAAGAGCGCACGAACCCATTGCGCCCCGCTCCCTGTGCCGTTTGCCTATGGATTTGAGGATTTGGCTGCGGAAGTGGATTCGATACCATCCTGCTGGAAAACGATAAGCATAGGGGGGAGCAGTTTTGAGACTACGGATGAGACGGTGTATCACGGCAACCGGTCGTATTTGATGCAGAGTTCGCATTCGGGTGGGGAAAGCTATCTGGTGCTGCCGTTGCTGGCAGCCGATGTGGACAGCCTGGAATTGTCGTTTTGGATGCGCAGAAACAACCCCTCTACAGGCAGCGAGGTAGTTGTGGGAGTGATGAGCGACCCCGCCGATGTGGGCACCTTTGTACCGCTGGGCCGCGTGGTGTCGCAGGTGGAAGAGGGGTGGGAGCCCAAGAGCTTCCGCCTGAACGGTTATCACGGCACAGGCGGGTTTATAGCCATTGCGTCGCCTAGGGGAGTGAATACGCAGCAATACATAGATGATATATATGTGGACTATTACAGTCCCTGCCCCCGGGTGGAGAACGTGTCGGTGCTGGAAGTGGGCATCGACACAGCCGTGTTAGCCTGGCACGGTGACGGCAGCGGCGACTACGAGATAGAATACGGTCCCGCCGGTTTTGAGCTAGGAACGGGAACCAGACAGCAGTGGTATGGCGACACGGTGGTGATTGGGGGACTTGTACCCAATACGGAATACGAGTTCCGAGTACGCTCTGTGTGCGTGAGTGGCGACACCGCACTCTGGTCGTTTGAGATAAGTTTCCATACACAATGTGCAATGCTTAGCGCGGTGCCTTTTGTGGAGGATTTCGACAATCTGGACTTGGCCAGTGCTGCAAGCACGTTCATTCCCTGTTGGACAAAATCGGAGGACGCCAGGGGCTACATCTCTATTGACGGGTTGAGAGGCCGTGGAGGGAGTCAATGTCTCATGTGGTCGTGTATGAGTGGAACAATCAGAGACAGATACATAGCATTGCCGGCAGTCGACACATCGGTGTTGCCCATAAATATTCTGCAGCTCAGTTTGTGGGGTAGGAATGTTGACCGGATGAGTCCTTGCAAGCTCCTGGTGGGGATGATGTCGGATCCCACAATGATATCCACTTTCGAGACAATCGATACTGTGTTGTTGACAAACGAGGTGTATAGTGAATATGTGATACCGCTGGATGGGTATACCGGTCAGGGCACCTATGTGGCTATATGGGGTATACCGAATGGGATAAGCTCGTGGTACTGCTTTATAGATGACATAAGGCTTGACTCGATTCCCAGTTGCATACAGGTGTCCCGTTTGACCCAGTTGAGCAACTCGGAAGACACGGTAACAATAGGATGGACCGACCGTAACGGAGCCACCCAGTGGGCGGTGTCCATCAAAAACAGTCCAGAGGCCACACCGACGACAGACACGGTGGTGAGTGGGGCTCCGATGGTGACCTTTACAGAGCTGGACGGTGACTCAGTCTATTACGTATGGGTGCGGGCATTGTGCAGTTCGGAGGATGTGTCGGCGTGGGTAGGACCCATGCAGGTTATGCTCAATAGCTGGCTGATGCAGCCCAACCAGAGCGACACGGTATACATGTGTGGCGGCACCATATACGACGATGGTGGGCCTAGGGGTAACTATGCCAACGGCCAGAACAGCATTGTGGTGGTGAGACCCCGGGAGGCCAACAGTGTGCTGACGGTTAGGGGAATGGTGATGGCGGATGCGCGGAACGACTACCTTACCGTTTACGAAGGGGAAGGCACCGGAGGAAGGGTGTTGTGGAGCAGTATGGGCAGCACGGGGATGACCCGGTTTGGACCCCTATTGTCGGAACAGGGGCCCGTGACAGTGCAGTTCGTGTCGAACAACAGCAATAACCACGATGGATTTGAGATGCGGGTGGAATGTATATCGAACACTTGCCGGGTGAGGACACCAAGGCTTGATGGGGCAGTGGCGCCCAGTTCGTCAAGCCTCGCGCTGCTATGGGACGACATCGGTGCCATAGGCTATGAGGTAATGTACGACACTGCAGGATTCCCGTTTGGCAGCGGGACGACGGTTTATACCGCCACCAACAGTTTGACCGTGACGGGCCTTATGCCAGCAACGGCATACGATTTCTATATACGCAGTATCTGCGCGGTGGGCGATACAGGCGACTGGGTGCCGTATACGTTCCAGACCCAGTTGTGCGATGACGTGGAGGTTGTGGATTGCTATGACTCCGACTCATCGACTATAGGAAATCAAGATATACCAGTGGGCAATTGCCAGTATGTGTATACCTATTCGCAGAATCTAATCGATTCGGCCTATCTGTCGGGCATGTCGGCTGCGATTATAGCCATAGGTTGTTTTCCAAAAGCCACGACCGACCCCGATTGGTTCAGGTGCGTAACGGTATATATGGCTAATGTGAGAGATACAGACCTCGCGGAGGATTTTATAGTGCCGGATGAGGACCATAGGTTTGTGAAAGTGATAGACAGTACCGACATGACTTTCAATGAGTGGGAATGGCGCATGCTGACACTCGACACCCCCTTCTTCTGGGATGGCCATAGCAATTTGCTTGTGGCATTCCTGCGCGGAACGCCGGGTGCTACAGGTCCATACGTTCCGTTCAATTCCCGCCGTGTGAGCAAGATAAATTGTCGTTACATCAATAGTCAACGCACGCCGATAGATATTAATAATCCCGGAGCGGCTATGGGTTACGCAAGGGCGGAAAGGTACGCGGCCGACATCCGCTTGTACTCATGCGGTCTGACGAATTGCTATGAACCCAGTATTTTTGGCATAGTGAGCGGAACGGAATCGGCCTCGTTTACATGGTATGGCAACGGTGACAACTATGAGGTGAATATAAAGGAGGCTGACATTCCATTTTGGCCTGAGCCGGTATCGGTGGTTGGGACAAACTATACCTTCTACAGACTAACACCCAACACCAGCTATGATGTCCGTGTGCGGCAGGATTGTAGTGCCGACGGCCTGGGAAAGAGTGAATGGATTTCAGACAGATTTACCACCCTCCGTGCAGCCTGTGTCTCACCGTCCAACTTCCATGCGATAGGGGCTGAAGGCGGGGATGTGACGCTTGACTGGACTCCGACAAGCAGCGAAACCGCATGGCAAATCCGAGTGTGGTCAGTTCGCGGATACAACGAAATATTTACTGCGACGGAGCATCCATACACAATACACGATTTGCCGATGAACACCACGTACTACTTGTCGATACGCTCGGTGTGTGACGAGGACTCGAATTTGTATAGCGAATGGACACCCGACATGTCGCTGACGGTTAGAAACGAGGGGGTGGAAGAGAAGGAAGGGACAGCCTGCACCATCTATCCGAACCCTGCTAATGGCGTTGTTACCATAGGTGTGAGCGGAGTGACTGGAAAGGTGCGTATTTTAGTGACCGACATGAATGGCCGCACCGTTGCAACCGAGACTTTGGAATGCAGTAGCGACTGCGTCAAGACGATGGATGTTGAGCATCTGTCGCGGGGAGCCTATTTTGTGCGCATTACAGGAGCGCATGTGAATATGGTGAAGAAATTGATTATACGATAATTATAGGCATCGACAGTATTTTTGAACTGTCTCGTTGCAGAGGCAATTCCCTCAGCTGTAGGGCGACCAGAGATGGTTGCCCTATGGCCTTTTTAACAGGCAGCTTGTTCTAATGAAAATTATTCTAAAAAAATACCAGAATTGAAACTTTTTTCGGAAAAAAAGTTTTCCGAAGCGAGGGGTGTATAAATCAATCTACAATAATCTATAAAACAATGTAGTAGTTGGTTTTAATCGATTATTTGTAGTGGAATAATACTCTTTGGGTATTATTTCGATATGTGTTTATTTAAATGTTTTATTCTTAGCTATTTAGGTGTGTCGAGTGTGGTTCGTGAGGTGTGTTAACAATTATATATATTGATTTCTAGGAAATCTTAAAAAAATAAAACTGTCTGTTAAAGACCTTCTCGGATAGATATTTTATCTCTAACTTTGCACCGAGACAGGAGAATTATCCCTATTGCAAGTATAATGATGATTATCATCATGATAACAGAGTATATTTTTATTTATTAATCAACCTAAAATTAGTGTTATGCAAAAACAAGTACCAAAATTTTTGCTCTTCATGGCACTATTGCTCGTGCCATGGGCAATGAAGGCACAAGATGCTGCAGACTATGTACTGTCGACAGGGGTTGACAGTGCGATGTGGATTACTTTATCCGATTCAGCATCACATGTTTCAGACATTGAAGGTGAAGACGATGAGGCCTCAGGGCTAATTAATATCGGCTTCACTTTTAATTTTGCTGGAAACAGCTGCACCCAATTCTCGTGCAACTCCAATGGACGAATCCGACTGGGAGCGGAATGTTCGTACTACTGGTATCAACCGTTTACCACGTTGACCGACCCGAGTTACAACGACCTTCCGTTCCTTACGGCTTTCGGTATGGACAACACCCTTGAAGGGACTAATGCCTATGTCAAGTATGAGCTTGTGGGCACCGCCCCTGAGCGTATTCTGGTTATAGAATACTACACTCCCTCGGAATACGATTCCGAGGGCGAATATGTAACCTATCAAATCCAGTTGCATGAGAGTGGTAACGTAATCCGCTTTGTTTATGGTACTACCAGTGCAACCTATTTCGAAGATTACCAGATTGGTATTGCCAATTCGGCAACCGACTATATGATGATTAGTCCTCTTACCCACGCGTACAATAATGCCAGCACCGAAACCACCTATAGTACGTGGCCTGGCACGTATCGTTACTACCAGATGACTCCTGTTATTCCTAGCTGCCCCAGAGTTAGTGGACTTGTGGCAACTAATGTGACAAGCCAAAGTGCCCTGCTCACTTGGACTGCTGGTCAGACTGATATAGCATGGATAGTGAGCGACGGTATCCATGATTACCCCGCCACCGACACTTCTTTCTTTGTGGACAGTCTCAACGCAAACACCGACTACACCTTCTTGGTGCGTGCTATCTGCACGGGAAACGACACCAGTTCTCCCTCCTATGTTAATTTCCGCACACATTGTGGCGCTATCACTGTATTACCCTTTACCGAGACATTCGAAAGTGAGCCTTCGAGCAGTAGCAGCTCAACCACCTTTGTTTCATGCTGGAAGCTTCTTAACGATGCCACCTCATATAGGTATCCTTATGTCTCCTCGTCTACCACTTACAACCACACACTTGGTGGAACCAAAGGCCTTTATTGGTACAACTCCACTTCCACAGGCACTTATGGTTCCTATCAGTGTGTTATTCTCCCTGCCACCGATTCGGTGCTCTATCCCGTCAACAACTTAGAGTTGCTTTTCTGGGCTAAGTCGTCGAGCACTTCATACTATCCCGTGTTTCAGGTGGGTGTAATGACAGATACTTCCGATATCAGCTCGTTCCAATTGGTTGAAACAATAAATATCGGAAACAACACTAACTGGAACCAGTACTCAGTCAATTTCTCCGATTACACTGGTTACGGCAGTAATATAGCCATCAGGGCTCAGTCGACCACAGGCAGTTGGTATTCCTATGTTGATGACATCACCCTGCGCGAAGTAAACAACTGCCCCACTCCCGAAAACTTCACTGCTATATCCACTGTATCGGTCGACAGCGTTGTTGTGGGTTGGAATACCGATGGTGTTTCGCAGGATTTCGAAATTGCTTATGGTCTTACGGGCTTTGATCCCGATACCCTTAATGTGGACAGCCTTATAGTTGTTTCTTCCGACAGCACCTATGTGTTCACCAATTTGCAGGGCGGTGTGTCCTACGATGTATATGTACGCACGGCTTGCGCCACCGGTTCGAGCTACTGGACCTCACCTCTCACTGTTGTTCCCGGTTCGATGAACATGGCGGTCAGCGGCACCAGTACTGTCTACATGTGTGGCGGCGTAATATATGACGACGGCGGTCCTGACGGCACCTATTCCATGAACTGCAACAGCACGCTGTATGTCTATCCTTCCGACAGCACCAAGGTGCTTGTGGTTTCGGGTGTTTCCTACACAGAGAGTACCTTTGACTACCTGCGCATCTATGATGGCATTGGCACAACGGGTACCACCATTTTCGACGACTATGGTGTCTCAGCCACTCAAACATTCGGCCCCTATACCTCTTCGGACGGTCCCATCACCATTACTTTCCACTCCGACGGCTCTGTTGTCTACAGCGGTTTCACAATTAATGTCACATGCACCGACAGACCCGCCTGCCCGCGTGTGAGCGACCTTGCCGCTAACACCACTTCCACCACGGCCACCCTTTCGTGGACCGAGAATGGCACTGCTACCAGCTGGAATGTGGCCTATGTGCGCGACGGCCTGCCTGACGACAGTATCCAAACCGTCACTGCCAACACGCCCAGTATAACCCTCACGGGTCTTACCCCCAACTCCGACTATTCTGTTACCGTAACGGTTAACTGTACCGAGGGTGTGGGTGGCTCCACTATGGGTTCGTTCCACACAGAGTGTGTCCCTCTTGAAGAACTGCCCTATACCTACGGTTTCGAGGGAGCCCCCACGGGTTCTTCCACCAGCCATTCGTTTGCTTCTTGTTGGACCCGTGTCAACAACGGCACCCAGTACTATGGCTATCCCTATATCTCCAGCTCTTCCACCTATTGCCACAGCGGTAGTCGTGGACTCTATTGGTATAACTACTCATCATCCTCCACGTATGGCTCATTCCAGTCTATTGTGCTGCCCAATGTTGACTCTACGCTCTATCCCATCAACACCCTCCAGCTCAGCTTCTGGGCCAAAGCAAGCAGTGCAAGCTATTTTCCCACCTTCTATGTGGGTGTGATGACCAATGTCAACGATATCACTTCCTTTGTCCCTGTCGACACTGTCAATGTGTCCAACAACACCCTTTGGGATGAGTATGAAGCCGATTTGACCAGCTATACAGGCCCCGCCGGCCGTGTGGCCATTGTTGCAAGCCTCTCTCCTTCATGGACTGCTTATCTCGACGACTTCACACTGAATGTGGCACCCCCATGTCCCACTCCCACTCATGTGACCCTCACCGAAGTGACCGAGAACTCGGCTACCCTCGATTGGGAAGAACGTGACAGCACCACTACCTCCTGGCGAGTAGTGTATGGCCCTGCCGGTTTCGACCCCACCAGCGATGATGCTTCGACCGACTATGTCTCTACCCATCCTTACACCATTACCTCTCTCACTGAGGGTACCAGCTACGATGCCTACATCTACGCTGAATGTGATGGTGGAAGCGGTGACATCAGCAACGGTCGTCTCTTCTCGTTCCGCACAGCGTGCATGCCTATCGACTCGCTGCCCTATGCCTATGGCTTTGAAGGCACCTCCACCGGTTCCAATGCCACCATCGATCCATGTTGGGTTAAGGGAGTAGAGAACTATACTACCAATTATCCGTATCCCACCGCGACTTCTCCCGCTACGGGCACCCGTTCCTTATACTTCTACGGCTACTACAGCTCCAATGTTAGGTCGTGGGCTGCTCTGCCTATGTTCGCCGACAGCCTTAACCTGCTTCAGGTGAAGTTCAAACTGCGCGGCAACAACCTTTCGTACAGTTATTATTGTGCAGACATAACCGTTGGTGTGATGTCCAATCCATACGACATCAACACATTCACTCCCATCACGGTTTGCTCTGCCACCAGCACCACTACCTGGGACAGCTTCACCGTATTCCTTGACGGGCATCAGCAGGACGGCCGTTTCATAGCCTTCCTGGCCGAGGGTCGCAACTCCAGCGTCTATTATAACTATGTATATCTCGACGATGTGGTTGTGGATTATGCCCCCAACTGCGGTCCTGTTACCGATATTCAAGTCACATCAGGTCCCACTTCGGCAGTTGTCTCCTGGACTCCCAGCAACCGTGGTGAGTATACCGGTGCCACTGTCGAGTACCTCGACTTGTCCGACCCCGCTGCCACCTGGATTTCCAACACGGTTTATTCCACCAATCTCGTCCTCACCGGCTTGACCAGCAATAACGAGTATGGTATCCGTGTCTTCGGCGAGTGTGTGGATGGCACTGCCATGCCCACAGAGTCGACCTTCCGTACCCTTGGATATGGATGTATCGATCCCGACACCACCATTGCAGTCTCCGACACTGTGGGAACAGGCAATACCACCAATACCTATATTCCCAGCTACTCTTTCTATGGTAATGCTCTGACTCAGCAAATCTACCTTGCCAGCGAGCTTCCCAACTTGGGCCAGATTACCGGCATGCACCTCCACACACAGGCTGGTGTCCATACCCGTACCTGGACCATCTATCTTGCCCACACCCAAGAGACCAGCGTCGACCAATGGATTGTACCCACACAGATGACTGCCGTTTGGAGCGGTACTGTCAACTATGCCAACAATGGTTGGGTCGACTTTGATTTCACCACTCCCTTTGCCTACGACGGTAGCAGCAACCTTCTGGTTTATATAGACGACCATACAGGAAGCTATTCATCTGGCAACACCGCCTACGGCGATAACCTTCCTGGCGGCCGTGTGTCACGCTACATCTACCGTGACGGCAGCGCCTACGATCCTTACAATCCATCGAGCGCCGGTTCGGGCACTGCTCTCAACTTCCGTAGCCACATGATTTTCTCTGGCTATGCCTGCGGATCACAAACCGACTGCGCTGCTCCTCCCACCATTGTGACCGATGTCACTTCCACTTCGGCCACCTTGCTTTGGGCTCCCGGCACCACCGAGACCTCGTGGCCTGTCTATTATAAGGAAGCAGACTCCGATACTTGGATTTATGCCGGCGACACCACCGAAACCACCTATACTTTCAGCAACCTGGTTCCCGGTACCGATTATATGGCTATGGTAGTCAATGTATGTGGAACCGATACCCTGTTCACCACAATCCGCTTCAGCACCAATTGCGGCGCCATCGACCACCTGCCTTTCTATGAAAACTTCGATACTTGGGGCACCGGTACCTCTGTCAATGCGCCTCATTGCTGGATTTCGGGTTCCGACTACAGCGTTAGCTATCCCTATATTATCTCTACCAACCATGGCAACACAAGCGGCGGCAGTATGTACATGTACAACAGCCGTTACAGCAACCCCAACTCACTTACCTATTTCATCCTGCCCGAGCTCGACTCTAATGTGGCACACGTCAATCAGGTACAGGTAGTGTTCTATGGCTATGATTCTTACAGCGGCTATACTCACCGTGTGGCTGTAGGTGCTTGCACCGACCCCACCGATATGAACACTTTTGTTGCGGTCGATACCATTACCACTACCACCAGTGTATGGAACCTCTATGAGATTCCGCTCGACCGTTACACCGATTCTGGCCGATACATCACCTTTGCCAGTATAGCTGATATGGGTTCCTACTGCTATCCATACATCGATGATCTCTTTGTGGAGATGATTCCTACCTGCCAGCGTCCCGACTCGCTCCAGGCCAGCAATCCTACCACCACCAGCATCGACCTCTCCTGGCGTTCCCGCTCGGCTGCTACCGACTTCCTTATCGAGTACGGCCGCATCGGCTTCACTCCCGGTACCGGTACTGTGGTTCATGCCAACACCAACCCCTTCACCCTCACGGGTCTCCCCTCGGGCTACCAGGGCGAATTCTACGTGCGCAACATCTGCGATGGCTTCGACACCAGCGACTACAGCCGCTTCCCGTGCCAGTTCATGCTCCAGCAGGTTCCCGCCACTATCCCCTATCATTACAACTTCGAGGACAGCACAGAGTGGAACACCTGGCAGGTGAACAACAACACTCCCATCGGTTGGGTCCGCGGTACTGCTGTCATTGCCTACGACAGCATGTACAGCATGTATATCTCTCCCGATGGTGGCGCCACCTTCGGCACCGACATGTCCCGTATTGTCAACAGCGCCGTTTGGCGTGATGTCGACTTCGGTTCCACCACCAACACCTTCGAACTCACTTTCCGCTACAAGTGTGGTGGCACCACCACTGCCCGTTACGACGGCTTGATGGTATTCTTGGTCGACACCAACCAGCCCATCGTCACTTCCAACTCTGGCATTATTTCACCTTGGGGCAGCGTGAACGACCTCTACCGTATTGCCGACATCCGTCTCGATACTGCTTGGTCCTTCTGCCGTTCCTCCTTCGATACCGTTCACGGTGTCAAACGTGTTGCCTTCTTCTGGTTCAACCAGGGCACCGGCGTTGGCGACTTCGAGTTCGGCCCCGCCATTGTGGACGATATCAACATTGATGTGGCCAACTGCCCGCGTCCTGTGAATATGGATGTAGAGGAAACCACTATCACTTCCAGCACCGCCCGTGTCTACTGGGATGGTCCTTCCTCGGGTGTAACCTACCGCGTGGCCTATCGCGAACAGGGCGCCCCTGCCAGCACCAACCAGTATGTTACTACCAATACCAACTATGTCACCATCACTGGTCTCAACTCTTTGACCAACTATCGTGCTTGGGTGCAGAAGATATGCGATACCGACAGCAGTATCTTCAGCGATGGCGTTTCGTTCATCACTCTGGTTTGCGACAATGCCATTGAGAATTATATTGGTAGCGAAACCTCCACAGGTACCAGCTACAATGCTCCTGTCAACAACTTCTATAGATACACTCTCTCCGAGACCATTATCGACAGTGCCGATTTGGTGGGTATCAACGATATCCAATACATCAGCTACTACTATGACTATGCAACGGCCTCCTCGGTCAAGAACAACTGCACCATCTATCTGCAGCCCACAACCAAGAGCTCGTTTACTTCCACTACCGACATGGTGCTCCTCGACACTACCATTGCTCTCAAGGTCTATACCGGTCCGCTCAACTGCACTCAGGGTTGGAACAACTTTGCCCTCGACACCATGTTTAGCTACTCCGGCACAGGCAACCTCTTGGTTATCGTCGACGACAACTCCAATAACTACAATGGTTCGGCCTATGTGTTCAAAACCGAATCCTGCTCTGATTATAAGACCATCACTTGGTACTCCGATGGTTCCGATCCCGACCCGCTCAACATGAGCTACTCTGGTACGAAGACATACTATCAGTGGCGTCCAGTCATGAGGTTCACCTCTTGCGTTGCCTCCTGCGCCGATCCTGTGGTCACTTCGGTTAGCCACGATTATCAGTCGGCCACCATCTCCTGGTCCGGTCTTGGCTCCGACTACGAGGTTAATATCAAGGAAAGCTCCGCTGCCGATTGGCCCGCCACCGACATCCATGTCACCGGCAACACCTACACCTTCACCGGCCTCAATCCTGCCACCTACTACACTTTCCGTGTACGTCAGGATTGCTCTGCCGACAGTATTGGATTCTCCAACTGGGTCGAGGATGGATTCCTCACCGACAGCCTGCCCTGCATGGCTCCCGACAGCCTGACCGTATCTGCCATTACCAATGCCAATGCCTCTTTTGATTGGAACGTGATAGGCAACGAAAGCATTTGGGATGTCCACGTATGGTTCACCGGTGGCCTCGACAGCATCTACCGTGTCACCTCTCATCCCGTCACTCTCGGCGGCTTCTCGGCCGGCCTCACCTACAATGTTGCGGTCCGTGCCATCTGCGGTGCCATCATGCTTGAGGGCGACTGGAGCGACACCATTACCTTCACCACCGCCACTTGCCCCGACGTCACTGGCTTCACCACCAGCAACGTTACCGCCAACAGCGTAACCCTCAGCTGGAACCCCGATCCCATGGCTCAAAGCTGGACCATCGAGTACGGCTATGCCGGATTCATCCAGGGTCAGGGCAACACAGTGACCGCCAACACCAACAGCTATGTGGTCAACGGTCTTGAGGACGAAACCGAATACGACTTCCACATCAAGGCTGTCTGCGGCACCGACTGGCTCAGCGAACACTGGGTCAATGCTTCCGCCACCACCCAGAGCGGCGGTGTCACCTGCCTGGCACCCACTGGAGTCACCTCGGTTGTGGCTGGCAACAGCGCC
>JAEEGI010006450.1_pt1 | contig 26506 bp, 30 predicted proteins | sample 8958751 | NCBI WGS metagenome assembly JAEEGI01 (sample SAMN16246545, study PRJNA631951) | gut metagenome | biome: gut microbiome; feature: rumen; material: KS-attached | host: Bos | place: Iran: Karaj | collected 2018-10 | reverse complement strand
TGGACCCCGAATTTGAAAAGACATATCGAGACCACTACCCGAAACTGTTCAGGATTGCGGCCAAGATGCTGCAAGACCCAGAGGGCGCAAAGGATGTCGTACAAGACGTGTTCACGGCGTATTATTTTGCGATGAGCAACGAAAAAGTCATTCGCGACACGAAAAACTGGCTCGTCAGGAGTACCATCAACAAGGGAATCGACTACAAACGGAAAGCGGCAAGGACCGTCACGATGGAAAAACCTCTGCCCGAAACAAGTGAGCAAACGCTTAACGAGGCTTCCGATATCCTCAATGCGATAGCGCATCTCAACGAGAAGGAACAAACGCTTGTTGTGCTTTACAGCGAGGGTTATTCCTATAAGGAAATCGCGGAAATGACGGGGCGCAACCTGCCATCCATCGGGAAAACCTTGTCAAGAATCATGGATAAACTCAAAAAAAGTATGCTATGAAACACTTGAATGACAGAACGATACAAAGCTATATCGACAATGAATTGCCGGAAAGCGAAAGAAAAATGGTGGAAATGCACCTTGAAAAATGTCTATCGTGCAGGCAAAAAGTTGAAGCACAACGCGCTTTCACCGAAAAACTGAAGAACTCGATGGAAACCTTGGTTTCAGACAACGTCGCGGTGCCAGAATTCAGTTTCGGGAAAGCAACAAGGCCAGAAGTAAACGTTAACCGAATCGTCCTTATCTCCTCGTTGGCAACGGCTTGTTCTATTGCGCTTATCGCAGTGATAATCAACCTGTTGTCGAAGCCCAAACCAGCCGATTACATCTTCGATTATTACACCATTGAAGATTACGACGCCAACAAACCTTTTGCCGAACAAGAATTTGCCGAGTTCAAACTGCATATACAAGCAGAAGGAACGGATATCAACCTTTAAATATCAAAGCCATGAAAAAATTGTTTTTAATTATCGGTTTAGCCATTGCGACTTGCTTTCAAGTTGATGCACAAGTGATTCAACTCGTTCCCGATGAAACCTACGGTCAGGGGAACTATTGGGACAAAATCTTTGACACCTATTATGACACCTTATTGGGCCAGCCTTATGGATTGCGGAAACAACTCGTCCTTTTCGACGACGGCAAAGCCATCGTCAGCCACGCCACAAGGAATAGGTATTCCCTGTTCGACGCAAACGGCAAGTTCTTGAAAGACATTACCCTGTACTTCGCGGACAAAGGCAAGAAGCCGCGCAACCTCCAACCCGTGGAAGGGAGGTTGGGAAACTTGTATTTCACTAAGGCCAACAACACGGGCGACATTTACCTGTTTGACGACAAAGGATTGATTGTCAAGGAACTGAAAATCAAATACCAAGCCTTGGAAATGTTAGCATTGGACGACCACCACATTGCCATCTACGGAGGCACGTCGTGGACTAATAAATACAGGCACTTGGTATCCATTTTGGATACAAAAACAGGCAAGGAGAAAATCCTTTGCGATGAATTCAGAGAGTCGAGTGGAGAACTCAAAAACAAGGGCTACTTCATTTACACTGAAGGCAAAAGGGATGACATGAAAGGCCAGTGGCAAATCGCGAAAGTCAACGGCAAGCTCATCGTTTCCAACCCGATAGACGGGCTGGTGAGAACCTACGATTTCAGTGGAAACAAGATTTCGGAAAAACTATTGGATTGGGAACCACAAACCCTGACCGTTGAAGAGCAAATTGCCTTGCAAAACGCACGAATCAAGGACTTGAAAGACGAGTTGCCTGGGGAAACCGACGAGAGAGTGCTTAGATTTTACAACGACTTTATTACCTTTTATGAAAACGGCATCCAACACATTAAAGAGCCTATCAATATGGGGTGGTTCACCATGGCCATCAAAGGCAACGACGACAACATCCTTTTCTTTGGCGATGCCGAAGTGGCAGGCCAAAACACATTCCACGTCTATTCGGTCAGCAAAGGGCAAAGCATTTCGACAGGTTCCTTCCAATGCGAAGACTACGACCTTGCCCTAACGAAAAAGCGCTTCGTGTGCCACAATGGGTTTTACTATGGTGTCCAAGTGCTGAAGAATTGTGAAGGTATGCCGCTGAGGTTGGTGCGGTTTAAGCAAGAATAGAAACAAATCGGCCTAACCGCTACAAAAAAAACTCAACCAATTGAATAGCAACTGGTTGAGTTTTTTTGTACCCGAGGCCGAACTAAAACAAAAAAAGTGTATTACGCTCAATTTCTCTCTTATTATTGATTATCTGGTATTTACATTCTTCTAGTTTTACTGTCATAAAGCAAAATAAAGCATTAAAAAGAACTAAAAAAACGAAATGTTTCACCTATGTTTCACCTAAAAAAAAGCTAATAAACATAAGGCGAGGCATGTATTTTTTTCACTACTTTTGCAGCAAATAATTGACTATGGCATCTATAACTTTCAACTTAGAGCTGGCTTCTAAGGCAAATAAAGCAGGAAAATACCCAATTTATTTGCGCATTACCCAAAACAGGACCCCTGTACGCATCAAAACTTCAGTTGAACTTGAGCATAAGTCTGATTGGAATCCGAAAAAGAAGGAAATTCGCCCATCAGAGCCTAATGCTGCCAAATGGAATGCAATCTTAGCCAAGGAGATAGAAGCCGCTAAAGACAAATATCGCGAGTTGAAGGAAGCAGGCGCCGCCACTTCGACAAAAATTAAGGAAAAAATAAACAGCGGTGAAACTTCAAAGTCATTTCTTCAATACGCTCGGCGACGCACACAAGAACTCTATGACAACGGCAACATCCGGAACTATAAGAAATACAATGGATTTTGCAACAAACTAGAAACGTATTTGACTGACTCACATGGAATAATGCACGATTTACTGTTTTCGGAGATTGACACGGCATTTCTAGCCAGATTTGAATCCTATCTTCATACACTTCGTAACGAGCGCAACCCAGAAAAAGTCCTGCACGTCAATACCATTCAAGTATGCTTCAATGTATTTCGCGCTATCGTGAAGCGAGCCATTGAGATGGACAATATCATACCTATGGAAAAGAACCCCTTCTTGTCCTTCAAGATAAAAGGGGTAAAGACTGATAAAGAAAAGCTTGATGCGAATGAAATTGAAAGAATAAAGGCTCTTGACTTGAAGGAGGGCAGCCTGATTTGGCACTGCCGCAACTACTTCCTTTTCAGTTTCTATTGTGCTGGCATCCGAGTGGGCGACTTTATCCAGCTCCGTTGGGCCAACATTTCCAATGACGGGAGAATCCACTATCAGATGGGAAAGAACCACAAAGTAAGGGATCTCGTTCTGGTTGAACCCGCCAAGCGCATCCTCGATTATTATCATCACCCGAAGGTGAAGGCTACAGACTACATATTTCCAATTCTTGATCCAAATGCAGAATTTGCTAAAGCGGTCACTCAAGAAGAAAAGGATGTGCTGCCTCCCGACATAAAAGAAAAGATGTTCGCTCAAATTGGAGCAAAAACAGCATTGATTAACAAGGAATTAAAGAAGATTGCAAATCTGGCAGGGATTGAAAAGAACCTATCATTTCACATCAGCCGCCATAGCTTTGCCAAGGCAGCTAAGCAAAAAGGTGTTGACAATGCAAAGGTCAAGGAACTTCTAGCGCATAGTAGCCTTAAAATCACCGAAGGTTACATGGGTAACTTTGATACCGCCGACAATGATGCGGCACTATCATCGATATTTGAAGAGAAACCATCCGTTGACATCGACGCCCTTGTTACTCAATTGAAATCACTATCTAAGGAACAGCTGAAAGAGGTTTTAAAAAAGGTAAAAGCTAAATGAATATGATTATTTGATGGGTGATTCACTGATTCAAAAGCAATTCTTATTTTTGCGTCAAATATCAATGCTATGACACAACCAACCACCGATAATAGTAACAAGCATGCCACACCTCTCACAGAGTTTGTGGGTTCAATTTTCACAGAATTGAATACCAAATGGGATACAGCTGATGATAATCATTGTCAAGGTAACCCTTATTGTTGGAAAGATGCGCTAATACCGATTTTCGTTCGATTGTATCAGATTGCAAAGACGGATAACACCGTTTATTGGTGGATTTTGCAATGCATGTCTAAAGTGGATTTGTTTAAGGACGGAAACGAGGATATCAGGAAGAGCGACGTTTTTTTTATTTTGTCGGAATTGGATGCAGTACAATCAAAAACCATTCTAGAAAATAGCGGGCTGAACCATTACGCCGTACTACAGACCGCGTTAGAAAATGAGGATCTTGCTTCTTTTAGAACGTATATGCCACAGATGAAGGAAAACAATGTTGTATATGACATTGCCAATGTTTTGAAACGCCTTAAGGAAGTACGTGATATTTATGAAAAAGCCCTAGCAGAGACGGAAGGTGATGATTTAGGAAGATTCTTCTATTTAGTGCGCAAATACATGTATTACTTTAGGCATTCATACAACAGCCACAGGCGTGCATGTGATGGCATGATGTACAATGTATTACTTGATGTATTTTTTACCCAGTATCGAGAAGACAAGGAATTGTTTTGTGATACGATGACAGATATAGGAGACTTATGGGTCAGAAGCATAGCTTTGGCTTTTATGTGGCACAAAGACCAAATACCGCAGCCAGTAGGTCAATTGTTACATGAATTGCTTCGTGATTATTGTGAAGATTTGTACGACGATCTTCAAGGTGCATACGAAGATTGTGACACAGAAGAGCAAAAACTATCACTTTGGAATCGTCGTGGCGGCTGTTTGGATATGGAGAAATACACCTCATGCGCTTTTTCGGAATCCGTATTCAAATATATAAGGGCATATCCCCCATTCTCATGCGAGCGAGTTCATCATGAGATGGGTGGTGATATACCCCCCAAGCGCAGACGTAGACACATTAAGGTAAAAGGTACCAATACTTCCAACCGTAAAGTCAATTTGGACGATCGATTAGATCCAACAGTAGCCATACCGATGGAGGAGTTGAGAGCTGCTTCCCCGCCCAAAGTCGTGTTGTTTGACTTACACGAAGACTCCGATCAGATGAGCCCATCAACAGAAATGAGTCCAAAAAACAAGAAACATAAAGGCGTAGTTAATACTATGCCGTTCCCTGAGACATTAGCTATTGCACCGGCAACACCAAAGCTTTTTTTGGAGGTGTTACATTCAAAGTTGGTCTCGGCCAAATATCTGGATAGTGATAGCGTGAACGATTTTGTTTTTATTCTTGGTGGTGGAGAAATCGGTTCGAATGGGAGTCATCATGCCGTTGATTGGAAACTAGATCGTCCAAGTTTACAAGCTTTTTGCAGCGCATTTTATGATTTACCTAATTTTAAAGGTAGAAAACCATGGTCAACGCTTACAAAACTATTCACCTTGTCAGGTCAACCAATAGAAAAGCTGAGTAAGAATGCCAATCAGGTGTATGGCAAAAAACTTGAGTCTCGCATGAAGTGGCTCATCGAAAGCGCAATAGATGGCGCCAAGATGAAGGCGCAAAAGAGTGTCCAAGAGTAATGCCGTCATTTTTGTGCTTTTTTAGCGTGGCAATAGCTGCGCTTTTTTTATTTCTGCCCGTCATGTTTTTTTGTAATTATTACGTAATTATTACGTAATTATCTATTTGATTATCAATTGATTAAATATGTTTTGGCATCCGAAAAAGAATTATTTTTGCCGCCACAAAACACGACAAAATGGACGTCAAAATAATCGGAGTAGAAGAATTTGAACAATTGCGCGTGGACCTTATTAATGCCGTGCGCGAGGAGCTGGCCAAGGCAAATGTCGGTGGCGTGGGTGCGGATGAGTACCTCACCAGCAAGGAAGTATGCGAAGAGTTGGGTATCAGTAGTCGTCAGTTCCAAAAGTACCGTGACGAGCGCCGCATCGCCTTCAGCCAGTTCGGTCGCAAGATCTATGTGAAGCGCTCGGACCTCAACGACTTCATCGCCAGCCATCGAATCCCATCAAGATATGAACACAATCAGTAATAATATGAAGAATAGTAAACAAAACATTGCTTACGGTCTCACCGAAGTTGAGGCTACAACAGCAGCTCGCTATCTCTCTGCGAGACTCGCGCAGGAAACAATAAACATCACAGTTACAACCAACCCCCAGGTCATCTTTGCTCTTCAGCCGGAAGATGCTGACATGGTGGTGGTCAAGACGCATCCAAGCGACCAGACCGAATGGAGCAAGCTCATGCCCGTCTGCCGCTTCATGAAAGCCAACGACATCAAATTACAAATCATAAAATAACAACATCAAATCACAAACACTATGAAAAAGGAAAGCAAAAAAGCATCGATGCCCAAGAGCGTCAACAGCAAGAAGAACAACAAGTGCAACGTCAGACCATCAAATGTTCTTCAGTTCAATGGTCTTAAAAAAATAGACGGTCGTTATGTGTGCGTGGTGGAGAACAAGGCCATTGATCTTGAGGAAGTGGCAGAGTTGCTTCTTAGTAGCATCCTCTTTTTCCACGAGGCTGCCACTCATTACGAAGGCCTTCAGTCTAAGACTCAGGCGGTGTTGGATTTAACGAGAACATACCATTATTATCGCACCGTAAAGGACATTCTACATCCTGGCTCTTCAAACTCGATCCTTGAAGAATTCCGTTTGTATGATGAAGAGCTGTATCGCCTTGTTGAAGACGAAGACACAGTCAATCAGCTTGTGAACATACTACGGGAAAAATGTGAATCACCAGAGAGTCCACGGATTCAGTTTGGAAACGAGCTCATTGACAGGGACTATCTTTCTAACATTATTGAATGGGGTTTCAGACAGCTCGTCATTGGTTTGGCTAACAAAGAGGACTATGAGAGCTTTTCGAGTACAGCATTCTCGGGCTGCATTATGGTTACTCAACTCCGCCGCATGGACATTGAAGAAGCCATGACTTACATGATGGAAGAGTTTGGTTCCTACGGCAAGGATTGTATTGAGTACTTTTTCGCAATGCCCACCATCGGTAAGAAGGATGTGATGGCCAATTAATAGGCAACGAGAATCCTCCAGCTAAGAAGAAGTTGACTATGCAGCAAATGATTAAAAACAGCAGTAGTACCGGGAGCGTCCACTTCGACGCTCCCACCATCACCACATCCAAGCCCTTCATCAAATGGCTTTCCAATAGCAACACCGACTTCATCAAGAACCTTTACGCAGGTTACAACATCAATATAGTCCCTGTGAAGCGCAACATCAACCGCAATGGGAATGCTCGTCATGGAGAGGAAGTCATCATCACCAACTACAAGTCAATCCAAATCTAATAACCATGAAAAACACTATTATGTACAGTACCATCACAGGAGGCAGCATCAACTATAGCAGCCCCGATTTTACCAAGACAGACAGCTTCGCTACATCAACCGCGACGCAGTCAGGAGAATTGGTTTACACCTACAACACCATTAAGCCATGCACGACCATCTGAGTAACGCCAAAAGAGTCAAGAACGATGAGTTCTACACACGCCGTGTCGATGTCGATGCTGAACTGGCTCACTACACATCTTTCCTCGAAGGAAAGGTCGTATATTGTAACTGTGACGATGATGGTAGTGCGTTCAAGGATTACTTCATCGAGAACTTCAATGCGCTCGGACTTCAAGGACTTTACTGTACGGGTATCGCTGGAGAGTGCTTCGAGTATAGCGGCGGCAAGTCGACAATAACGAAGGTTGACGGTGACTTCAGATCAAGTGATTCAATTAGGTTGTTGGACCAAGTTGACATCGTGATTAGTAACCCCCCTTTTTCATTGTTTCGCGAGTATGTTGAACTGCTCATTGACAGTGACAAGGACTTCCTCATCATCGGGAACAAAAACGCCATTTCTTACAAAATGGTTTTTACGGCTCTGAAAGATGGCAGGATGCGCTTGGGCTACACTTCTCCAAATTACTTTGATACCCCGACTGAGCCAGTCAACCTTCAAGGACTGTGCCGTTGGTTCACAACCCTGTCTACGCCCGATAAGACCTATTGGACACCTACCGCGACTATGGGTTGTGAAGATGTGGTGGGATATGATCTCTATCCAGCGAAGAACTATGATAAGGTCTGCCTTCTGCCCAAGGTGTTCGATGGCTTGGCAGGAGTACCACTGACGGCCATTGACAAGTTGGATCCAAACGAATTTGAGTTGGTGGACCTTATTGCTCGATACGCCGTTATTGACCATTCGTATGACACTCCCGGCCACCAACTCACCGAAATCAATGGTAAGCCACGCTTCAGTAGATTGGTAATAAAGAGAATCAATAAATACAATGCCCCATGATAACAAAGCCTTTTTTGAGATGGCTGGGCGGCAAGGCCCAGCTTCTGCCAGAGTTACGCAAGAGGATGCCTGAACACATTGGCACTTACGTGGAACCTTTTGTCGGCGGTGGCGCGTTGTTCTACGACACCTGTCCCACCCAGGCTGTCCTCAACGATGCCAACTTCAAACTCGTGAATCTCTACATCAATGTCAGAGACCACAAGGATGAACTTGTCGCCAACCTCGCTAGTTATGAACTTGAGTATAACAGCCTCAATGGTATCGAAGCCAAACAGGACTTCTACTACCAAACCCGCAGTGATTTCAATGCTGACTTCAAGATCAACTATACTGCTCGCGATGCTGCTCAACTCGTGTTCATCAATAAGACCTGCTTCAACTCCCTGTATCGAGAGAATGCTGCAGGTGAGTTCAACGCGGCCTTCGGTAAGAGAATGACGGTTAAGCTGTATGATGAGGAGAACTTGGATTCTTGTTCCAAAGCGCTTCAAGATGTCGTGCTTATGGATGGTGATTTTGAAGTTGCGTGCCGGAATCTCAAGCCTGGAGACTTCGTCTATTTCGATCCACCGTACCACTCAACCTTCAATGGCTACCAAAAAGGTGGTTTCAGCGAGGATGATCAAGTGCGCCTTCATGACCTCTTCCAGCGTCTTACGGATGCTGGTGTACAATGCATGGTCTCCAACAGCAACACGAGTTTCATCAGGAGCCTTTACGCTGGTCATAACACGGTAATTGTACAGGCTAAGAGGATGATTAACCGTAACGGAAATGGCCGCAACGGAGAAGAACTTATTATTACGAACTATAAATCAAACAACACAAGAAAATGAAAAAAGGAATCAACAACCAGAACAAACACAATCTGCCGCAGTCTAGCAGCAATGAAAAACTGAGCTTTGGTATTGGCCCGTTTAGGGTAAGGGCTCATGGTCTTAAACCTCTCAAATTGTTGGGATGGGGTGCAGGCATTGCATTGGGAGCATGGGGCCTCTATCGTTTGGTCGATGGCTTGATCGATGAATCCCAATCGAAGTCTTCTGCTGAGAAGGAAATCAAAGTTGCCGACTCCAAGTCTGCTAACTCCATCAATGAGCATCACGAAGCCAGTCAAGACAGAATGGCCGAGGATGATAACCATACCGATAATGACATCCGTAGGGCACAGGCCATGAGCGACATTCGTATGAATGAACGTAGACAGATGGAGGATATGCGAGAAGCCAAGAAAACCGCTACCAATGTTCCAGCCAAGGATAACGTGAGCTTAAAGGAGTGGGTCAATAGTTTCCATGCAAAGTACCCGATGCCCAACTATTCCTACATCCCGATCCTTGCGTCCGTCCTTGATGGTTGCCCTGACGATTACAAGGATGCGGTGCTGATGAGCCTGCTTCCGGCATTTGGAGCACTTGGTTTTTCGAACGTACGCGCGTTGTACCTGGACGGCAAGCAACACTCTCCCAGCATTCAAGTCATTGTCGAGGGCGAGCAGGGTTCTGGGAAGGGCACGATCCTCAGTTTCTACCAAACCCTCTTTAACAGGGTAATCGACGCTGATATGAAGAAACTCGCCCGTACTGATACCAGTGGCGCCATCATCCAGACCGCCGGAATCAACATCTCACAGGCCAAGTTCCATGAGGTGATGGCGAATAATCAAGGTGTGCACATCTACGCAATTGAGACCGAGGTCGCAACTGTCAAGAATGTCTTCAAAAAAAGCAATGGACTTTCTTTTGACTTCCTGCGCAAGGCTTTTTACAACGAGCCGATCTACCTGAACAACAAGTCGAAGAGTGCTACACACGGCACGTTTCCAGTCAATTTCAACTACACCTTCACGGGTACTCCCAAAGCCATAGATTCGCTTATCAATGCGGATGAGGTCGATGGTGGTACGGCTTCAAGAATCTGCTTTGCTGTTATTCCGGAAATGGGTCGAATGGCTCCTTTTTTTGAATACCCCAGCGGCAGCGAACTCGACAACATGCAAGACCAAATCGATTCTTGGAGGCATAAATACTGCTTCCAGACCGTAGATGGTAAGGATGTGGCTTGCCCAAAGTACGAGGTCGACGTAGATTATGTCTGCGAAGCTCTTCAGGATTGGCTGGATGAGCAGTATGACCGTTCCGTACAGGATGGGGTCGAAGAGCGCAATAAACTAAGGATGCGCATGGCCAATATCGCCCATCACTGCGCCATCGTCCTTCACATGCTTGCCGGAGAGCCAAAACCGAAGGATATCAGGCTTAGAAGAACCGTGAAAGAGCTCGCCATCTACATCGCGAACTACTGTATGGAACGCTACCTGTCCAAGTTTACGAATTACGGCCTTAAAGCTCAGGTCAACGAAGCCAGCGCCGACAACACGACTCCCGCGACTTCAGCCCCAGAACATAGGCCGCTCACTCAGGAAGAGATCGACGAGTGGTATTACTTACGCGGTACTCTTGATGAAAACGGAAAAGTAATTGGCTATGGCACTATCGGCAAGAAGCTGGGAGTTGATAAGTATTCGGTGAAGAACTCTTTCGACAGGTACAAGAAAAAAATGGGATTGAAATAACAGCCCCGCCTCTTCAATTCGAGAAGCCCATCCGAAAAGGTGGGCTTTTTTTGTGTGTAGACTAGCGTGTAATGACAGCGTGACAGGGGTGTATGCGCCGTGAACTTAGGGTGTAAGGTATTCGAATCATATACTTTTGTTAATCGCATGAACACACCTTACACCGCCTGATTATCAGTTGGTTATGACACTATTTTCATGACTATGTCAGGGGTGTAAAATGGCTACACCCCAGGTTTTCACAAAACACAGCTCTTTTTGAGTCAATCGTCTCGTTCTGGTCAACACGTCGTCTTAATCTAGAGCCGCAATAATGAAGCTCCAGTCTAGTATTGGATATCAGAGAATTTCGAAATCGCTTGTAAGAGCTTCCTTATTGTGGCTGCCTGAATGTATGGGTTGAAGGGAAAATCACATTTTGCGTACCATCCGCTCTTACTTCGTTATATATGAATAAAAATCAACTAATTATAATAAAAATGAAAACTATTTATACCGAAGCAATGAAGATTAACGGCCAGATTATGTCGGCAAAGCCATACGAGCCGTTTTACGTCAGCAATGATGGCAACGATGTTATTTTCATTGGCGAGATGAACAACAATCAAATCGAGGTGTTTTTCGCCACTATCATCAACGGTGAGCCTACTGCGGCTTGTGTGCATTATATGTACAAGGATGCCGAGGATACAATTGGTATTGCGGCAATAGTGAAACATTTCTACGAAGATGCTGTTGATACAGTGAAAAAACTGAACGATGAATAACTGGTAAAAACAGAAAGGCTGGCACTTTTTTAGTGCCAGTCATTTTTTCCTTCTGGATACATTGTACATGGAAACACAATATGCCTATTCAATCGCCGGGGCTGTTTTTTTTGTACCTTTGCCTCATGATACAGAAACATTGCTTTGAGTGCGGAGCAGCACTTATCGAGAAGGAATTGGAGGGTGAAGGTATTGTCCCCTATTGCCCAAAATGTGAACAATACCGTTTCCCCATGTATAACGTTGCCGTTAGCATGATTGTAATAAACGAGCAGAACGGGGAGATACTACTAATCAAGCAATACGGAAGGCCTTGGTTTGTCCTTGTGGCTGGCTATGTGAACCGTGGCGAGCAACTGGAACATGCTGTCGGTCGTGAGATAAAGGAGGAGACTGGCATGACTGTCAGCCGTATCAAGTTCAACCGCACCAGTTTCTTTGAGCCATCTAACACGCTGATGTGCAACTTCACGGCCTATGTGAAAGACGATAGCGAACTCACACCAAACCAAGAGATCGACTCCTATCAATGGTTCACGCCGGATGAAGCCCGAAAGAACATCCGCCCCGATAGTCTTGCTGAAAGATTCTTAAACGCTTATTTGGATGATGAGGATTGAACTGGTGATATTCGATTTTGACGGTACTCTGGGCGATACACGTAGTACCATCGTGGCAACAATGCAGCAGACAATCGCCGAGTTGAATCTGTCGGAGAAAACTGATGAGGAATGTGCAGCCACTATCGGACTGCCACTGAAAAAATGCTTCGGACAGCTTTTCCCACAACTCAGTGACGAGGAGGCCGAACGATGCGCGGTAGTCTATCGAGGTATTTTTGAAACCAACAAACTGCGATACAAACCAGTACTATTCCCACATGTAAAGGAAACGCTAATGTGGCTTCGCGAACACGGCATCAGGATGACAGTAGCCTCATCACGCTCTACACTCTCGCTACATGACCTGCTGGATGTCCTAGATATAGCCAACTATTTCGACTATGTGTTAGGGGCTGAAAATGTAACCCATTCCAAGCCCGATCCTGAACCTGTGCTGAAAACCCTCGGGATAATGAATGTCGAAGCAGCACGAACTTTGGTTGTTGGGGACATGCCGGTTGATATTATGATGGGAGCCAGGGCCAGTTGTAATACATGCGGAGTGACTTTTGGCAACGGGACTGAAGAAGAACTGATACAAAGTGGTGCAGGATTCATTATCAACGACATGGCCGAACTAGTGGACATGGTTGGGTAAAAAAAAAGACAACGGCCGTAACGCCGTTGCTTTGGGTATAGTATTACCTGACGATGATATACTTGCCCATGTCGCTTGATATGGGCCCTGACGAATCCGGATAGTAATCTTTGATGTCGGTTGCCTTTGCGGTGCGGTTATATCCATTTGCGGAATACACATCTTGCAACTTCACTTTAAGTTCCTTACAGCTGTATTTTCCAGGCTTGATTACCTTCTTTACCTCTAAAACCATATCGACAGCGTTACGGGCATCTGAGGCTTCGACCAAACTTCTTGCGTAATTGGAATCATAGAACACCTTGCCGAACTCATTATAGCAGCGGTCAACTAACATATAATTCTCACACGCCATTTCTTCTGGTGTCCACTCCACGGGCTCGCCATTGAGCTGCGCCAGATACTTGTCGCATATTGGCTTGTAGGATGTTTCGCGCGATTCCCTTGACTTGGCAACATTGATGGGGCCAGAGAAAGTGCTGCTCATATTCGACATCAACGCGAACCCACTTTGGTATAACCTGATGACATTTGTGGCCAGGTATTTGTCAAAGTTGAAACTCATGTGATTCAAAAAGAGCTTGCCGCCGTCTATATAGGTGTACCGCTTATAGATTTCCGATATACCCATTGGATCAACAACCTCAAAACCAATGTTCATACCCTTGCAGTAGTCCATAATCCGTTGCTGCAAGGCATTTATTTTTCCTATCAACGTAGGCACATCTATATCAAAAATGTTGAGATTGTAAAAGAACACGAAACGATCGGCATTTGGGTTGCTTCTGTTGCGGTTCCTGCTTACGGCCTGCTTAATGTCCAGCCGAAGGTCAAGCATCATCGAAGGAGAGTCGCCGTTTAGGTAGTCATTGGTATTGCCCGACGAAACCACTACGTTCATAGCTTCGGGGTCGTACAAGTCGATGCCCTGAAAACCTGTCGACGTGATGAAGGTGAAGGTGGGCAGGTGAAAGAAATCCTTTATCCTTATGCCATCAAGTTTGGCCTTCTTCAGCCTGCCCTCCTGTTCATTGGAGTTGGAGCATATTATACCAGAAAGACCTTCTATGCCGCATTCCTTGATGGTCTTGCATATCGAGTTTACGGAATTGAGGAAGATGATAGCCTTCCTGAATGTCCTGTCACCCACCACGGCATCCTTTCCTGCGACGATGGGCTGTATCACTTCCTTCTTCAACGCATCGGTAGGCAACCTTCTTTTGCACATCATCGGCGTTACGGTCATCGAGGTCGTCCATGTGTATATGTATTGGTCTAGCCCCATGATCCACCCACCACATGTACCTTGGAAATAATCAACTGGTACGGGCGTAGAAGAAATCATCGTGACCCTATCTTGCAGCAGCTCCAGCGCCTTCAACATAGAATTAAGCACGTCGATGTCCATGGTAGAATCCGATTTCAAGTGGGATTGTGAAAATACCTTGTCCGATTCGTCAACAACTATCCGCACGTTGTCCATCTGAGCGAAAGGCAACATTCTTGCAAAGGAGTCATAGGTGCAGATGTATTTCGCCGGTTGTCTCCTTTGGCATTGTTGTTTGAAATAATCCTGAATCGTGTTATCGTCTACATCACCCGTCACCCCTTGCACATAATAGGGACAACGGGATGATGGGTATTGATTGGCTTTGTTCTCTACTAGCAGCTTCGTTGGCACTAATAGCAATGTGTTGCATTCTTCCTCTATGGCAACACTAGTCATTCCCACATTGCACGTTGTTTTATCAATGTATGCGTGGGTGGGAAGAGAATCCATAACTTCACTTGCGTAATTTGCATTAAATTCTTGTCTATAAATCATATACTTTCTTTTTTTGTTATAACTCATCTTGAAATATTGCCATACCAAATCAGCTGGCAATAGTTGCACATAGATAAGGACATGATGGCTAAATAACTAATTTTCACCTTTTTTGACCGAAACTTTCCTAATATAAAGATAAAACATACCCGTAAAAAAAGGTGATTGAATAGAGATGGATGCGAAGCAGTAGTCTCAATCCATAGCCTTCGGCATAGCCCCTTAACTGAAAGAGGAGATGATGTATATTTCCTTTTCAGTTAATCAGCTAGCGAAGCCAATGTTTATGAAATATCCCAAAAAGGAGGAAACTCAAACATTGGTGATTTATCGGAGCTTGTCAAAGCTCCATGCATAGGGGCCCTTCATGGAGCCCCTATGCAATGCCATGAAATGGTACTGAACGATTTTATTCTTGATGATTTCTCCTGTAGTTCAGATACTTGACTCTCTCGTTGCCAAATTCGTTCCTTGCGTTATGATAGCAACTTGAGACCATTGACCTTATATCATCATCATCCATGCCAGCCCATGAATCCTTACCGAATTGACCGACCAACGACCATACCGCATTATCATACAAAACACCATCTTTGCAATAAATCACAGCTCTTCTCTTGATTTCGCTATGCCTATTCCCATCTTTGTAGTAGTCAGGATTATTGGCATTAAATGATTTCACCAAGGAATTCATCAGCGCTTTGTCGGTGCATACGGCTTGAAATGAATTGTTCAGATCTATCTCATCTTGCGTATGTTGGAACTCACCTCTCACATGATTGCCTCTATTAGATTGTGTTTTAGTCGGCGGTTGTGATATGGATGGGTCAAACAGGAAATGATATGGTTGTAGGTTAGGGTCCCGGTTAATGAAGATGTCAGGGTCCCACGACAAGAAACACCCTCTGCACAAGTCGGAACAATTTTCATCAAATTCCGGCGTATTGGGGAAAAGGTTCTTCTTTATCTGCTTGAACATGTTATAGTGCATGCTCGGATCGGTGTTGTCGTGTATCATCAAAGCCTTCACACCATGCGCAGGACTCAACCACACAGCACGCAAATGGAGTTGGGTTGCGTATTGGATTAACTTCTGCTTGAATGCCGCTATCTTGTCGGCTTGGTCAAAATCGAAATCCAGCACCACGGCATTAGAGTATTGCACGAGGCTTGCTGAGTTACGCTGGCTGAATAGGCCATTGGGGGTAAATAGCGGCAAATCCTTCTTTAACTCTTTTGTCAAGAAATCATACTGACAATTCCTAATGCTTGAGATTTTATCCTTCAATCCATAATCACCAGACTTAATCCAGCCTAGAATATCATTTAATTCGATTCCGCCACTGTAACCATTTACATCAGTGACGTTGTTATAAATTGAAACGTTTGTCATTTTTCTTTGAATTTTATTATTTCTTTTACTCATAATTAAGTGATTGTTTATCACATCATTAAGAATCTTGGGGGATTTGTATTTCAATTCAAAGGGGCCAGTTATTATACCAGCCCCTTCGGCATGGAGGTGATTATTTGTACAAGCTCAATACATCGATGACGTCTTCGTCATCCATCATTATCTTCCCATCAAATACTTCTTTATAACAATCCAAAAGCATTTGTTCTGGAAAAGACTTTGTTGACAGCACCCTTGAAAAAGCGAAGAGCTGCGAATAGTATTCAAGATACCCTTGCAGCTGATACACTTCATTATATCCAACGAGCAATAGTTTACAAGCTTCAGCATCTTTTGCTTTATTATCTCCAATAACAGTATATGGTCCCACAGTAACAAGATCAAGTCCCCGCAACAAAATGTCTACGACTTGATAATTATCTCCCGTACAAGTTGTAAAATACAAATAGTAGAGATTTGTTGCTGGTTCATCTTTAAGTTCAATCCTATTGATACATGAACGCGAATTAATGCTCAACTGAAGCAATTCGACAACGTATTCGCCATATTCTGGCTTTTTTGCATAAGGTCTTGATCTTAATATTGGCTCTTCTTTCAATACATCTAACAGATTAGGGCTGTCTTCTATTTCAATGTCATCAATTTCAATGTCATCAATTACATTACTAGTTAAAGTCAATTCCGCCAATCCCGAGACTTTTTCATATTCCCTGATTGTCGCAATAGCGATCTGCGGGGATAACACTTCGCAAGTTGTCGAATATAATATGGATTCCAATAAAAAAATGTCATTACCTTTGTAAACCAGATACATCATGTTTGTATTACTTCCATAATAATAATCGTTTTTTATGCGCAAGGCTGTGATTTTATCACATGTTAGCGTGTTAAGCGCCATTTCCTTGCAATTTGAAGTAAAATAAAGCCGCCATCCTTTGTAGGTAAACACCACATATTTGATGTCTTCTTTATAAGGTTCCTCCAATTCAAAAAGCATGTTGAAGCCACGGTCTTCACATCTCTTCGCAATGAGTTTTTGGACAAGTGGATCGAATATGTCTCCTTTAGGGATATCGTAGTTGCCTGCCGAGAATTCATAAAGACTATCGGTTTCATACGCATCGCATTCTTTTATACTTGAATATTTTCTTTTTTCCATAATGATGTGTTTTAAGTTTGTATTTCTTTCGCATACTTAATTATGCTTTCTTTCCAATAAATCTTTTCATCATGTTATTTTTTGATTTTTACACCATTAAGAATTTGGTCGGCTTTAAATGGCGTATTTTCGTCTTTAGTTGTCCGACATAGCGCTGAAACGTCAAAAACGCAAGTGACAGCCCTCGTTCCCCTTATTTGCGATATAAAAAAATCAATTAAAAAATGGTAGAACTATGATACTAAAGAATTTATGTGAAGTGTTGTTTGGTGAGCGACATTCCGAACAGCCTTCCAAGAACACTAATGAAATGTCGCACCTCACACCCATTACAATCGTTCCGAGCCAGTTCAATGATGACGTTGAGCGCTTGAAGGATTACGTGGGTGCAGAATATTGGAAGTCCGGGTTGGTGATAGAGCTTCATTTGCAGGAGCTCTTATCCATCTGCCCGAGAGATAGAAAACGCTCTGACGCATACAAGAAGCTCATTGATTACTTGGCCGACGAGCAGAATATAACTTTAATTATTAAATCGAAAGGAGGCAACAAAGATGGCCAAACAACAAAAAATTAACGGGAAAGACTGTAAGTATTATGTGGATGGTGCGATGTGGTCGTGCTATGACGGCAAGAACTTTTTCTGCAAGAACAACAGCGGCGTAATGGAGCCGCTCAAGATAGTAAAGGATTCGTTGGGCATGAAGGTGGTCAACGGCAGATGGAACAAGACAATACCCGTTTCACTCGCTGTCGCTACATGTTTCGTAAACAAACCCTCTGGACGCCAAATGGTGGTGTTCAATGACGGGAATTCCGAAAACTGCTACTACAAGAACCTTTCGTGGGCGCCGTATCATTACCATCAAACCACGACTGCTACTGTAGACCTTGCGGTAGTTAGTTCGATGTGCAAGGTCACTAGCAGCGGCGAAGTCGAGGTGGACGGCAACCCAACATATCCCTTGTATTATTGGAAGACACAAACGGGGGATTATCAAATTGGGGATCCGTTCATATATGTCAATGCAGGCGACGGGATACATCATCAGCGCGTGAACATCGACGACATCATGCGCGACGCAGGCTATGTCCAAGGTGATGACGCGAAGATGAACGACCCTGTTATCCTGCACAGGGATGGGAATTGGCTCAACTTTGCCACAAACAATCTGGAGTGGTGCGAGTCTACCGACCCGCGTTATGTCGCATACAGGAATAACACGCTCGCTGAGAAGCAGAAACAATGCGAAAAGAGAAACCCAGGGAAACCTATTGCCGGTTTGATTAGTTGAATTCGGCAAAAACTGCCCTTCATAGCATTGATGTTGGAATGGTTGTCATTGGAGAGGCACGTACATAGCGTGCCGCTCCATTTTTACTATTCACTAATCGCCAAGACAAGCAGTATCGTTTATTATGCTGTCAAGGCTGCATAATGATTTGTATTCTGGCAAAGAAACCGTGAAGGAACAATATCTTCTTCATCGTCTTGTCCTTTTTTTATTCAGAACCACTTTCATTCAATTTGCGCTCTATCTTGTTTAGTGTGTCGAAGAACCGATAGGTAGCCACAGCGGGACCGAATAGCAACAAGCCAAAGGTGTTCCATCCAAACATGTGCCACCAAGAAGTGTGTGGACCTTCTATATTCAGCTCAATCGCTTTGTTTTTCAGCCCCTCTGCGATACGTGACATCCATACAAGTGTGTAAATAAACGCTGTAGGAATGCCCAAGAGATAAGCCACCCAATATCTTTGCGTTTTGACTCCAAGGATTTCATCTAACTCATCCTGCAACCCACCGAGAGGCATGTAGCAGAGGAAGAATAACCCAAAGGTGCAAAAGTCGATGCATCCAAGCAAAAAACCTGGTCTATTGGTGTGTTGGTATCTCATTTGTTATGCCAATCTTATTGCGTTCTTTCTTGTATTGAGGCGGTAAAAATAAGGAAAAAAAATGAATCTCTGTTTTGGAAGATATTGCTGTCAATCCTCATTATCATTATTTATATATGGTGTTAGAAATTCTACTGCTGAGAACCGTCCAAACCCTTATACTTGAAATACAACAATTTACACAATCAGACAGCCATTATTGATGCTTGATATACGAAGAGTCTATCAGCGACAATCGAGAAGGTGGCATCATATGAGTTTGGACACTTATGACTATGTTCAACCCCATCTGATTTAGCCAGTCTGAACAACATATAGGAGCCAATACCCCACGAAAAGAACGAAAAATCGGGGTTGGCTCCTTTTTTTTTGCTCTTTTTTCAGGCCTTTCACTATTCCTTTAAAGCCTTATATATGAAGAACTTACATTATTTATAAACCATTAAAAGAAAGGAAAAACTATGATTAGAATTTTGAAGATTACGGGCGAACTTATCTTTATCGTCCTGGGTGGAATTGAAATTAGCGAAACCATCCGAAACTGGAAGAAACAAAAACAAACACGAACCACCTAAAATGTTGAACTATGACGAAATACGAGAAAGGTGGCGACATTTTCATCTTGGTTCTAGAGACAATCGTGGTTATCGCAAAGAACAGCAAGAAACTACGGAAGCTAATCACCAAGAAAGCATCAAAAATCAAATAACAACAACCAACAAAACAACACATTATGAACAACAACCAACAGATTACAATTACCCGACCAAGGGGAATCGTATCTAATCATTTTAGCCAGGGCGACGACCTAATCACGGATGCAGAAATCATCGAAGAAGCACCAACCAAGCGTAGCCCCTTTATTACAGCTAACAGCGAGGAACTCTCAAAGGAGATTCTCAAACGGGACATCGTTCCCGTATTCAGCCGTTCAGACGACGCGGCTATTTCATCAATCCAATTCATTGAAGCCTGTGAAGCAGCGATGCGAGACTTCTACATTGGAGAGACAGTAGACCCTGCGATGATTCGCGGGTCACACATCATCAGAGGCAAGAAAATGGAGTACATCTGCGTACCCAAGGAACAACTTACCGATGAAATGACGACTCATTATTACGAAAGGGTTATCTTTGCAATAGAAGTACCCACAATCTATGAGGACGTTGACAACAACAGACTCGTTCTTAGTCTTGTCGGATTCAAAAACTACGGCCAAGACAATTTTCGAGGAAACCGCAACTGCCAACATTTTTCCGTGGCAGTATCACTAAAAAATACAGTTTGCGAAAACGGCTGTATCTTTAGCGAGAACATCAAACACATATTAGCGACATCACCTGCCGAAATCTATCAGGCAGTGATGGAACTTTTATCTGACTACGATCTACAGAGACAAACCAATGCCCTGAAGACCCTGAGCAGCGCATGGATGACCAAAGAGCAATTCATCTATCTACTGGGCGCAATGCGATATTACTCATATTTGAGCATTTCCCAACAACGCAACATTCCACAGATTCTCATCACAGAGAGCCAATGGAACAATGTGGCACGCCAATTCATCTGCGACAAGCATTTCAAAGGCGGCAACGACGGAATTGACATGTGGAGATTCTACAATCTCATCACGGGTTCAAACAAAAATGTCTATTTGCACACTTACCTGGATCGAGCGGCCAATGCAGCCGACATAGCAATTGGCTTATCCGAGGCACTAACAGGACAACCTTCAGCATATAACTGGTTCTTACCGAGCTAGTCGAATGTCTTTGCAGATAACGAAGAGTTATCACCTATCAATGGTGGTAACTCTTTTTTTCGTATAACATTAAAAATCAACAAACAACCTAAATTCAAACAACAATGGAAAACAACAAAAATCAAGAAGAGACGAGAAGAGAGGGCTTCAACAACCTTTATGCCCTCAATGTCAACGACCGTACTGAGAAAAAGAATGGTCTTACCTATCTGACCTGGGCTGTGGCTTGGGCTGAATTCAAGAAACAATATCCTTCGGCGACCTATCGGATTGTGAAGGATGCCAACACCAACTTGCCCTATTTCGTGGATGAACGACTGGGCATCATCGTCTACACTGAAGTGACAGTTGACGGCTTGACTTACGAAATGTGGCTCCCCGTTATGGATGGAGCGAATAAGGCCATGAGACTTGAACCATACTCTTATCAGGTGTGGGATAAGTACAAAAACAACTACATTGAAAAGAAAGTTGATGCAGCGACAATGTTCGACATCAACAAGACCATTATGCGATGCTTAGTGAAAAACCTTGCTATGTTCGGCCTCGGACTTTACATCTATGCTGGAGAAGATCTGCCTGAAGAAACATCTGAAACCACGGCTGAGGCAATGAAGCCTGAACCCATCAAACAAAAGCGTACCTACACACGAAGAACCGCTGCCACACCTATCGACAAGTATGCAGGAATCAAGGCGGCTCTGGAATCCATGAAGGACATCAACAGCCTTCTTAACCTCTACAACCAACACAAGAACGAAGTGGAGGGCAATCCTGAAATCAAGGCTCTCTTCACCCAACGTCGAGAGCAATTACAAACCAAAAAAGCAGCTTAAACTATGGCAAAGCGAATTGAACTTACAGACAGCGGTGTGATATTCGACCCTGAACAACACACCTACGAACTGAATGGCAGCTACCTTTCGGGAATTACGGAACTCCTTCAAAGACAGTTGTTTCCGAACGAATATGCCAACATACCGAAGGCTATCTTACAACAAGCAGCGGACTATGGGACCTCAGTGCATCAGAGTTGTGAAGACTTCGATGCAAACTGGTATAACGACGGCACACAGGAGGTACAGGACTACATCCAATTGTGTCAAGAACATTCACTGACCCACGAGGCATCAGAATATACCGTAACGGACTTCACCAATTATGCCTCAAACATCGACAAGGTTTTCAGAATCTCGGACAGCACTTTCGATTTGGCCGACTTGAAAACTTATGGAAAGATGACACCAGAGAAGTTAGAAAAAGCAAGATGGCAACTATCCATCTACGCCTATCTATTCGAACTTCAGAACAAGAAAGCGAAGGCAAGGGAACTATACATCCTTCACATTCGAAACAAGCAAAAGAAAGACGGGAGTTTTGACCACATATCACAACTTATCCCGGTCAAACGAATCCCGTCCGAAATCTGCAAGGAACTGCTCGACACTGACCTTAGAGGAGAGCAATTCCAAAGCCCATACGCTATCCCACAGGAAATCAGCACCCAAGAGCAACACATTCGAGAGCTGATTCTGACAAAAGAGGCCGTAGAGGAAGAACTTAACGGCATCAAATCACAAATCCTCACAGAAATGGAGACCAGAAACGTGAAGACCTGGATCACCGACGGAGGAATACGACTTACGAGAAAACTACCTACAACCAGGACTAGCCTCAACCTCACATTGCTGAAGGAAGAGCATCCTGAGATTGACTACGACCAGTACATGAGAGAATCGCAAGTGTCGGGAAGCCTAACCATTGCTATCTGACAACAATTCGGGCTAAAACGCTCTGATTACATCCGAAGAGGAGGGTATCACAAAACGATGCCCTCCTCTTTTTTTATGCCTAAACAAAATCAACAACAAATTAAAAATCAATAAATTATGCTTTGTTACAATTTCAAGGATTACGCCGGATTCCAAGAGAGATTCGGCATTGTGGAACACGGTAATGGCGAGAAATCGAGAAAAAACAAGATCTTACTCGCCTACATCAAACAGCCTTCGCTTTTCAAGGAGGCATCGCGTACAGGAGACTATTCGCTCATCAACATTTCCAGCATGAGCGAGTTGAAGCAGACGATGCTACAACGGGTCCAGGAATCAGGATGCAATGATGAGAGCCTTCCCTACAAGGTCCAACTTATCAACTACACGTTCTACTCAAGCAAATACGCCACGGACGAGTTCAATGGTGTGTGCCAAGACGGTGATGTCAGATGCGTCAGATACAAGAACTGCAACGATGACAGAACCTACAAGATGAAAGCGGGAAAACTGCTTCAGGCTTTGATACTAGAGACAGAGTTCGGCAGGACTTTGCCCGAACAGGTTTTGGTTTACCTAATGGAGGAGTTCGCAACGGATTTCCAAAGCTATTCCTCCACAACGCTTGTGGAAAACACACTATTCGTGAACAAGGAATTCTCACGGATTTATTCTTCCTCGGCTTGCGCCGGCGATTTTGGTTCATGCATGGTTGATCGCGGACACCATGTATTTTACAACAACGCCATAGATGCTTCCGCCGCCTATCTGGAAAACAAGGACGGCGAGATTGTGGCTAGATGTATCGTATACAACAATGTGTATGACGAGGACGGCAAGATTTGGAGACTCGCCGAGAGACAATACTCAAGAGGTTCCGACTTGAAACTGAAAAGAGCGTTGGTAGACGCTCTAATTCGTGAAAAGCACATCGATGGATTTAAGACTATCGGCGCGGGCTGTGGAGATGCCAGCAGCTTTGAAGACATCGAAGGGAACTCGCTATCAAACAAAAAGTTCCGTATCGAATGTGACCTGAATTGCGAGGACACGCTTTCGTACCAGGATTCCTTTAAATGGTACGATATTGACAAGAGAGTTGCTTACAACTATCCTGCTGTCGGAGCGGATTATGGCTTGGACACCACCGATATCAATCTTTACGGAGACGGAGACGATGAAGACGAGCCTCAAGAATACGACAGCTACCATCAAAGAGACGCGTGGGATGTTTGTACCGTATGGGTGCATGGAGAACGAGAAACCTGCGACATCGACGAACTTGATGACTTCATTGAAATCAACGGAACCTACTACCACGAGGATGATGTTACGACTTGTGCCCACTGCGGGAAGCTTCATCTTTCCGACAATTCCGTTTATTCGGAGCTGACTGATTCGGACTATTGCTGTGAGGATTGCAAGGAAGCAGCCGAGCAGAAATATATCAAAGAGAACTGGCACTACAGCGACTACGACAAAACCTATTTCGAGGACAAGGACGATTTGACGACCTTCCTCTCATGGGACTGGAATGTGGTCAACTACACTACAAAAACCATCAGTAAGCACACACTCGAAAAGCTGTCCTTCTACCTTTTCAATGGAGTTTATTACGACAGAATCAACCCAATCACAGGTCTGCCGTACTATGATGTGGAAGAAACTGAAGAAGTAGCAGCATAAACACGAATTATTAACCAGGGGGATTTACTGGTTGAAAAAGCCGGTTTATTCCCCTATATCAATAACACATTAAGAATTATGAAATTACTAAAGGAATTATTCAAGATCTACTCACCTTCTGGCAATGAAAAGAAGATGAGGAAATTCATTAGATGGTGGCTCAGAAACAATGTGCCCGAAGCCATCACAAAGACTGACGATTTTGGAAACATCTATGTGGTTAAAGGCGAGGCGGAGAATTATCCATGCCTCTGTGCCCATATGGACCAGGCTCAAAAGACACACTCCAAGGACTTTGAAGCCATCGAGACCAAGGACTATATCTTTGGCTTCTCCCGTAAAAACAAGCAACAGATGGGTCTTGGGGCAGATGATAAGGTAGGCGTATGGATCAACCTCAAATGCCTCAAGAAATTCGACCACATTAAAGCAGTCTTTTTCGTACAGGAAGAGGTGGGCTGTGTGGGAAGCTCGAAATGTGACATGAGCTTTTTCGACGATTGCAGGTTTGTCATCCAATGCGACAGGAGAAATGGAGACGACCTTATTACAACCATCGGCGGGTGGACGCAGCTTTGTTCACCGGAATTCGTGAAAGCCATACAACCAGAGTTGTTCGGCTATAAGGAAGAGAGTGGCCTTATTACGGATGTTGGAGAACTTAAAGAACGTGGGCTAAAAGTATCTGCAATAAATCTCAGTTGTGGGTATTACGAGCCACACACAGACCGAGAATTTGTTATAAAAAGCGAGGTCATCAACTGCCTTGCTTTTGTCGAACACATCATTTCCACATGCACCGATGTCTACCCGCATGAGGACAAAGACGACTACTATTTTCCGTCGAGATACGGATGGGATGACGGAACATGGGAAGAAGAATATGAGGAGGCCTATCAAAGCATCGAATGTGACTTGCTAAACCATCCCTGGCTGACCACAGAACAGATACTGAATGCTTACAAGGGCTACTTCTTTACTTTGAAGGAAGCTGACTTACGACAGATTATCGATGACGTGAAGAACATCAACTTCATCGACGATACGGACTTATTTTCATTCGAACCTAAAACGCAACAAAATGAAGACAAACATTAACCTGGAGCTCTTTAAAAGGTACGCTCCTAAACGCAAATTGGAAATAATTGAATCTTTGACACAAGAAGAACTGCTCGCCATAACCCCAGCCACAATAATACGCATGGTCAGGGAGGCGGGAGAATACCATTACAAATCGAAACGGGACAAAAAACTCATGGTGTCCCGTCAGCGAAGAACTGGAAACGATTGGAATAGCTGGTTTAACGGCGTTGATCTGATGAAAGGGAAACTATATGTGGACCTATACATCCAATACGATAACACCGATACCGAGGATTGCATCTCCTACAGCGAGTTTATGAGGGACAGAGAAAGGTTTAGAGGCACCATCAACACCACAGACCGCTATGATAATCCTCGGAGCTACTATTACTTCTATGATAATGATGATCGAGCGAAAGCCATCAAGTCTCTGCTGCTCGAATATGTATACACCAAATATGCTGACAAGCTTAACCCCAAAAGCGAATGATCATGGATAACATTGATTTGAACAAGCCATTATTCCAATGCACGCTCGGAGACTTACATGCAATGCTATCTGATTTGCTGGTGAATCAGCAACTTGAATCATCACCAAACAATGTCTCCAAACACTATGTATACGGCATTGCTGGAATAGCAAATCTGTTTGGATGTTCAATGGTGACAGCAAACAGGATAAAAGCCTCTGGAGAGATTGACGATGCTATCAGTCAGATTGGTGGTATTATCGTTGTTGATGCTGAGTATGCTTTGGATTTACTTAAAGTCAGTAAGAAATACAGAAAATCAACTTTAACGAGAAACAAGAAATGACTTATGGAACAACTTAATGAATTTGACTATGGAATCGCCGAGTATATATGGAAGATTCTGAAGACGCAACAAACGATAGTCTGGAGTTGGGGAGTTGATCCTGACACCGTAAAGACAATCAAGAACGGGACACAATTTCACGTGCAAGGTTTTCTGATTAAGGGAACCGTGAAAATAACCTACGATGAAGCAATGGA
>JAEEGI010006448.1_pt1 | contig 26510 bp, 14 predicted proteins | sample 8958751 | NCBI WGS metagenome assembly JAEEGI01 (sample SAMN16246545, study PRJNA631951) | gut metagenome | biome: gut microbiome; feature: rumen; material: KS-attached | host: Bos | place: Iran: Karaj | collected 2018-10 | reverse complement strand
TTTGCCATCGCCTCTGCCCTGGAGACGCTTACCGGACTGTGAAAGATGAAATAATCTACGTCCATCGATTCTCCGGGCTGGAGGAGCACGGCCGTCTCATCGTTAGGCACGGGCTTACCACCTAAGAGGCTGGCACAGAAGATGCGCCCGTCCTTGAAAGAAGAAAAGCCCGTGGCGGGATCATACGAATATTCTACGCCGCGGTGCGATGCGTAGGGGATCTTCATCCAGACATAGCGAGGAACATCTCCCTTGTTGGTGATAACCGTGTGGATGACCAGCACAGTCTCTTCTTCGGCCGGAGGAGTGTTCTTAAGCACTTCGTCCAGCTGTTTCTGCTGAGCATCAGTCCACGACCGGCCGGCGGAATACTTGTCCGAAATCATAAAGTGCGTTCCCTTGACATTCCCCTCGGTGAGGATGGATTTCTCCAGCGTTACGAAACTCTTGGAATGATATACGACGTCGTCGTCTTCGGTAACCGATGTATAGATGGGAAGAACGCCGTCTTCAAGGCTTCTGGTGATGTTGTCGTATGCACCAACGCCCCGGCTGAAACTATAATTATAGCTGAGCAGATAGGGTGAAATGCTTTCGTCGACTATCTGCGAGCAGGCCATCGTGGGGACGACTGTCTTGTCGGTCTGGTAGGTGGATAGCGCGTCGGGAAGTTCTTCGGTGATTTCGAAACGGCGGATGTCCCTGCTGATGCCCAGCCAGATGGGAACGCTCATATTCCGGGTTACCTTCTCGGCCGCTTCGAAAGAAGCCTCCTCTTCCTGCTCTATCCGGTCCATCTTGGAGACAAGATGGCGGGACTTGACAGACTCCACCACCTCGTCATAGGACATCGAAACGCCGTCCGGCAGCACCACAACCTGATATTCGGGAATCCAGATGGGGGATGCCGCATTCACGTCGCGCAGGAAAAAGGAGAACGACTCCGCACCACTGACGACCGAGATGATGGTGGAGTTAGGTCCCGGGACGGTGACGGGATCCTGAACGTCAAAGCGAAGCCTTAAGCAAGAAGGTTTGCGGACCTTGACGGCACATCCCTTGACGCGCCCATTGCCCTTGAGGACCGTTACGGACGGCACTGTGCCGTTCACGGCTTTGATTTCGATTTCTCCCGACGCTGTTTTCCATTCCACTTCAACGGCATTGAGCCGGAACTGGCAAGCTAGCAGCAGGCATATAATAATTAAGATTCGTTTTTTCATTTGAAATGATTATTTATTTACAAAGGTAACTGCTGAATCGGTTAAGTAAAAAATTTTTTTAATGAAAAGTCTTTGTGCATCATAAAGTTTTTTCTTAATTTTGTCAGTGGACTTAACCGGTTAAGTGTATGGCTCAAAAAGAACAGTGTTGCAAAATGTCCCTGGGGCGCATCGCAGAGGCGACGGGCGTATCCAAGGCTACGGTAAGCTGGGTCCTCTCCGGCAAGGGCGATGAGCACCGCATAAGCGTTGCCACCCAGAAGAGGGTAAAGGATTATGCTGCCAAGCACAACTATCGTCCCAATATGCTGGCGCAGGGCCTGAGCCTTGGTGTGACCAAGACGGTCGGGCTGCTTATTTCTTCGCTTACCGACCCTTTTTATTCCAGCATTGCAAAGTCGGTTGTAGAAGAGGCGGAGCGCTACGGCTATACCGTGATGATAGCCACTTCCGAGTCAAACTATGAGCGGGAGGCCTCGCTTGTCTCTTCTCTTGACAGGCGCAGGGTGGACGGCATCATTTCTACCCCTACAGAGGGGGCGAAGTGGCTCGACGGCTATCTGGCCGGCGGAGGGAAGCTGGTCCTTCTGGACCGCCCTGTTCCCGGCGAAGATGCACCCTGTGTGGGCGTGGACAATGAGCAGAGTGCATATAAGCTCGTGAGTCACCTGATTGGCAAGGGCTTGCGCAAGATTGCAATAATGACCACTGCCCACAATCTGGTAAATATGCAGTCGCGCCAGCAGGGCTACGAGAGGGCCCTTGCCGATGCCGGCATTCCGCTGGACGGGAAGCTGGTCTGCAATGTGCCGCCACAGGCCTCGGTAGAGCAGATAAATGCCGAGTTGGACCGTCTTGTGCGGGATGTCCCTGACCTGGACGGTATCTTCTTTACCTCGCATGTGCTGGTGCTTCCGGTATATGTGTGGTTTACAAATCGCGGTCTTGACACCAGGCGCGGGGCAAACTGGGCCTGCATCCATTCCCTGCCCGAGTTTGGGCTGCTGCTGCCCGAGATAAGCATTGCCCAGATGACAATCTCAAAACTGGGCGCCAAGGCTATGGATATGCTCCTGGAAGAGATAGAATGCGGCAGGCAATTGCAGGAGCGTGCGGTTATCATAAATTGTGAAATGTCACTCAAATAATAAATATTGTATTATGCTGAAGCTTAACAGATTAAATCAATTCTACCTGCTGCTTTTGGCAGTTTTGACAATAGCCTCGTGCAAAGAGAAGGCCCAGCTTGATAACCTGCGCTGTGAATACCGGGTCAATCCCATCGGCCTGGATGTCCAGTGCCCCCGCTTCAGCTGGGAATATAGCGCTGCAGATGACATGCAGCTTGCCTACAGGATAGAAGTTGCCGCCGATCCAGCGTTTAAAGATATTGTTTGGGACAGTGGTGCGCTCGGCACTAAGGCAGAAAGGAAGGCCAATCCGGAGCTTTTTCCCGAGAGCGGCCGGCAGATGGTTAACTATCTGGGGCGCGACCTTGAACCCTTCACCAAATATCACTGGCGTCTGACCACCCTTATGGCCAGCGGCGCCGTGCTGCAGGCCCCCGTGCAGACCTTCGAGACAGGGATGCTGCCCGGCTACAAGTGGCAGGCGCAGTGGATAAGCGACTCCCACGACAAGGAGTTTGCTCCCGCACCTATGCTGCGCAAGGTCTTCCGCATAGATGGCGAGCTTGCCTCGGCAAGGCTCTTTGTGAGCGCTGCCGCATATTATAAAATGGCAGTCAACGGCACCTGGCTCAACCCGGTTGCTCTCTCGCCCGATTATACCGACTACTCCAAGCGCAACCAGTATCAGGTCTATGATGTCACTGGGCTGCTGGCTTCGGGCGATAATGCTCTTGCGGCCGTTCTTGGAAATGGTTTCTACAATGAGATTGAGCCGGTCGCTACCTGGGATTTCGATAAAGCCCACTGGAGAGGCCGTGCGCGTATGATTGCCGAGCTGCACCTCAAATACAGCGACGGCCGCACAGAAATAATCTGCACCGACCCCGGCTGGAAGACCGCGACCGGCCCCAGCCTCTCCAATAACATATATAGCGGCGAGATTTACGATGCCCGCCTGGAGATCCCCGGTTGGGAAAAGGCCTCCTTTGACGACAGCGCCTGGGCCTCAGCCGTGGCCGTGGAGGCTCCGTCGCCCAAGCTTGTGGCGCAGAACAATGCTCCCGCGAAAGTTTGCGAAGAGTTTGAAGCGGTCGATATGAAAAAGTTCTCCGACAGCCTGTATGTGTTCAGCTTCCCCAAGAATATTGCGGGTGTCAGCTCGCTATCCCTGAGCGGCGCAAAGCCCGGCACCAAAATCAAGCTGCGCCACGGCGAACTCAAAAAAGAAGACGGCTTACTGCAGATGGGCAACATAGATATCTTCTTCTATCCCAAGCCGGACTTTGAGATGCAGACCGATATATATTATGCCAAGGGTGGGGAAGAATCTTTTACACCGAGTTTTACCTATCACGGATTCCAGTATGTTGAGGTATCGGCCGATGCTCCCATCCAGCTGGATAAGAACTCCCTCAAGGCTCTGTTTATTCACACCGACCTTGCCGAAGCCGGAAGTTTCGCCTGCTCCGACGAACTGGTAAACTGGATCAATTCTACCAGCAAGCTTTCTTATCTCGGCAATCTGGTGAGCATTCCCACCGACTGCCCCCACCGTGAGAAAAACGGCTGGACCGCGGATGCAAATATATCGATAGACCTCGGCCTTCTGAACTACGACGGTCTCACATTCTATGAGAAGTGGGTTAATGATATGGCAGACAGCCAGAACGCCGAAGGCAACGTGCCCGGCATTGTGCCCACCTCCGGCTGGGGCTACGAAGACTGGATAGGCCCGGTATGGGCATCAGCCTTCTGTATGATTCCCGACGCCCTGATGCATTACTATGGTGACCCCAAGGCCATCGAGACCATTTTTGACACCTGCGACCGCTATCTGGACTATCTGGGCAGGCGCCTGGATCCCGACGGCACGGTAACCTACGGCATCGGCGACTGGGTTTATTATGATACCCCGACTCCGACCGACTACAGCACGTCGCTTTTCTACTATTGGCAGAATGTGCTGATGACAAAATTTGCCGGGATTTTGGGCCGCGATGCAAAAAAATATCAAGAAAAAGCAGAATTTCTGAAAGATTTGATAAACCAAAAGCATTTTAATAAAGAGACCTGTCTCTATGGCAACGGCTCACAGGCCGGGCAGGGGATGGCTTTGATGTTTGACATAGTCCCGCAGGAGTACAAGCAAAAGGTTGCGGCTAACCTCAACCAAAGCATTGTTGACAACAATTATTATCTGGATTTCGGATGCGTCGGCAGCAAGTTCGTGCCCCGCGTGCTGGCCGATTACGGCTATGCTGAAACCGTGTTCAAGATGATGCTCAAGGAGGATGTTCCTTCCTGGGGCGCCTGGCGTGCACAGGGTCTCACCACCCTGGCGGAGCGATGGAAGCTGGATTTTGTGAAATTCTACGATTCCTCTGCAAATCACGTATTCCTGGGCGATATCAGTGCCTGGATGGTCAAGTATCTGGCAGGAATACACTTCGATATGGATGCAAAAGGTGAGTGCACACTCTCGTTTGAACCTTGCACTGTGGAGGGTCTGGATTGGGCCAAGGCTGAATATAAGTCGGTGCGCGGCCTGATAAAGAGCGAGTGGCACCGTACAGCCGGCGGCATCGAGCTGAAAGTGACAGTGCCGGCAAACATGAAGGCGACGGTGGAATATGGAGAAACAGTTAAGGAGATAGGAGGCGGGATGCACGTGCTTAAATTGTAGAAACGCAACAAATCACAATAAATCAAAACAATACGCCTATGAAAAAATCATTCATTTTTTCTGTATTTGCGCTGTTTGCTTTGCTTATAGGTGGTTGCTTAACCGCTTTAGCAAACGAACCGCAAGGCCGAATAACCGCAAAAGGTACGGTTGTGGATTCAGACAATCTGCCTGTTGTAGGTGCCTATGTGGTGGAGAAGGGCAATGACCGCAATGTCACCGTGACGGATGCGGACGGCCGTTTCTCCATTATCGTTGCCGACAAGGCATCGCTCTCCATATCCTGCATCGGATATGTGACTCAGGATGTAAAGGCAGCTCCTTCTATGACGGTGGTGCTTGTCACCGACAGTGAATTCCTGGATGAGGCGGTGGTGGTCGGCTACGGCACGCAACGTGTTGCAACACTCACCGGCAGTGTCGCCCAGATAAATTCTGAGAAAATCAATGTGGCACCGGTGGTAAATACCACCCATACTCTTGCAGGTCAGCTGCCCGGTCTGGTTTCCAAGCAGACTTCGGGTCTGCCCGGTCAGGACAACGCCGCCCTGAATATCCGCGGCTTCGGCAGCCCGCTGGTTATTATTGACGGCATAGAGGGCAGCATTGAAAACCTGGATGCCGGTCAGATAGAGAGCATCTCCATACTGAAAGACGGTAGCGGCTCCATCTACGGTGCCCGTGCAGGTAACGGCGTAATCCTGGTGACCACCAAGCGCGGTGCCAATGCCAAAACCACAATTACAGTGAATTCTTCAGTGACTATGCAGAGCAACATCGTTACGACCCTCCCGGCTACTTCCCGCCAGAGAGCGCAGTATCAGAACGATGTCTATCTGAACAAGGGTGGCAATCCCAGTCGCGTCCCCTATTCTGAAGAAGATTTGGCTGCATACGACCTTGGCGAAGATCCCGCATACCTCAATTCTGACTGGTATCACGAAGTCATCCGTCAATATGCCCCGCAGCAGAATCACAATTTATCTATAAGTGGCGGTACCGATCGAATCAAATATTATGGCTACGCCGGATATAACCGTCAGGAACTTCAGTTCAAGCCGAACAGCGGCTATTACGACAGGTTCAATTTCCAGGCAAATTTCAGCGCTAAGGCAACTGACTATCTTACTGTAGGTATGAATATGCAGTATATGAAAGACTGCAAGAATTACCCCTCCGGCGGTGACTTGTATCAAGATGGCGTCAACTTCTGGCAAGGTATCATCTATTCTGCCGACCCCCGTTATCCGCTCTATCTTCCCGACAAAACCCTTCTCTCATACGCCAACATGCAGAACGGATCCCCGATCTGGGCGGTGAACATAGACAATAGCGGTTACTATCAGACCAATGGCAACCTCTTTAAGGTGAGTGGTTATGCCGAACTGGACATACCTTATGTTCCGGGACTTAAGGCCAAGGCCAACGTAATGTATAATTATGGCGCATCCGATCGTAAGTGGATGCACAAGAGAGGGCAGTTTTACACATACAACGAGGGTACCGACAAGTATTCATTCGCTGGCGGTTCGGTGGAACCAAGCAGCCTGACGATGAATAACAGCCTGTCAAGTACTATCGTTCAGCAATACTCACTGAACTACGACAACGATTTCGATTTGCATCACGTTTCGGCTCTGGCTATGTATGAAGCAACTCTGAGCCAGTATCGCAGCTACTGGACAAAACGTCAGGATTTCAACTCCACCATCATAGAGGAGATGGCTTCCGGCGATGAGGAGACAGCCCAGAATGGTTCCGGCAGCAGCAATTACGGTCGCAATTCCTTTATCGGCCGTTTGAACTACAGCTATGCAGAGAAGTATCTGTTCGAGGCCACTATCCGTGCAGATGCTTCTTCCCGTTTCGCCAAGGGTCACAGATGGGGTTATTTCCCCAGCGTATCTGCTGGTTGGAACATTGCCAAGGAAGAGTTTATGGCCGACAGTCCGTTCGATATGCTCAAACTGCGCGCAAGTATGGGTACAGCCGGTTATGATTCTGTGGCAGACTTCAACTTCCTGACTGGATACAGATATGATATGACATATACCTTCGGAGATACAATGTTCAACGGACTGGCTTCTACTGGCCTGCCCAACGAAGATCTGACCTGGGAGATTATGCGTATCTACAATGTGGGTCTTGATTTCTCACTCTGGGCACGCAAACTTTATGGCGAGGTGGATGTCTTCCAGCGTGACCGCACCGGCATCCCCGGCTATCGTAGCCAGAGTCTGCCGACCACATTCGGCGCGACCCTGCCGCAGGAGAACCTGAATGCTACCCGCACCCGCGGTTTTGAGGTGATGCTTGGTTCGGCCAACCGCATAGGTGATTTCTTCTACGATATCAGCGCCAACGTTTCCTACAACCGCACCAAATGGACCTATTACGATCAGGCAGAAGAGACGGATCCCGACCGCATTAGACTCTATGTGAACAAAGGTCAGTACACTGACCGACAAGTCGGTTATAAGACAGAGGGCCTTTTTGCAACTGACGAGGAAGTCGCCGCCTGGCCTTTCAGCTTCGATGACCTGAGCAACGATAATTCCACACTCAGGGCCGGTGATATTAAGTTTGCCGACACCAACGACGACGGCGTGATCAACTGGCGTGATCAGCAGATTATTGGAAAGGGCAGCACTCCCCACTGGATGGGCGGCCTTAACATCAATCTGGGCTGGAAAGGATTTGACGTCCAGGCACTTTTCCAAGGAGCCTGGGGCTATACCATAGGCTTGAGCTACGACAGCAATACATCCACATATTGCAACCTTTACTTCGACGCGCAACATAATGCCGACCCCAACGCACTGGTCGCACGTCCGGCAGGCGCAGTTCCCAACTGGTGGACAACGGATTTCTACTATCGCGACTGCGCTTATATCCGTCTTAAGAATCTGGCAGTAGGTTACACTATCCCCGAGAGGCTTACCAAGAAAGTCGGCATCACCAAGTTCCGCATCTATGCCGGCGGTATGAACCTCTTCACCCTGAGTAATATAAGCAAATACGGTGTTGACCCCGAGGCAACGGGTACCGTCGGATACTCATATCCCCAGCAGTACACTATGAGCCTCGGTTGCAACATTGTATTATAATCAAGGAGGAAAGGTTATGAAAAAGATATTATACATTTTTATTCTGGCAGCTCTTTTCTCGGCAGTTTCGTGTGCCGAATATCTTGAGCAGACACCGACAAACCAATATACCGACGCTCAGGTCTGGCAAGATGAGTTCCTCGTTGAGAGTCACTTGGCAGAACTCTATGCTATGAGCGTGTTTATGATTAATGATGCCCTGGCATCCTATGACGGGCCTTCGCCCAGCCCGCTTAATGTCGATTACGGCACCGGAGCAGGCTGGTCAACAAATCTTGGCGTATCAGCCCAGGGTGAAGGCCCCATCCACGCGACCACCATCGCCGACGAAGGCAAATACAGCGAGCGCGGAGCCCAGACCAACTACCACGGTACCAAACTATATGGTATTCATGAAAACAGCGGTTTTATGCGTTGGTGGAGCAACGGTTATTATCTCAACCGCCAGCTCAATCATATGATTGAAAGTATGGAGACATCCACTTTGGGTAAGGCTAAGGCATTTCAAGCAGAAGCCCGATTCCTGAGGGCATTCAACTATTTTGCAATGGTCAAGCGTTATGGCGGCGTGCCTCTGATTAAGACCGAGACCAAGATCGATGCAGACGAGAAGGAGGTTTACCCGCCACGTAACACGGAGAAGGAGTGCTACGATTTCATTATTCAGGAATGCCTTGACATTGCAGAATTGCTGGATCCAAATCCGACTACCGCTCACGCCAGCAAATGGGCGGCACTTGCCCTGGCTTCGCGTGCAGCCCTATATGCCGGCAGTATAGCCCAGTGGGGACAGGTCGATTTGGACGGTCTTGTCGGTATAGATGCCGACCCCAAGGAATATTATAACAAGGCAATAACAGCCTGCGAGGAGATTATGAAAAGTAGCGGGAAAGGGCTCTACAAAGGCAGTATGGGTAAGGGCTATGTCAAGAACCTGGAAGATATATTCCTGGTAAAGGACAACAACGAGGTCTTGCTCAGTAAACACCATCAAGGTATAGGCGGCGGAATTAATCTCTGGTCCTGGGATATTTGTATGTCTCCCAAGCCCAATGCATGGAGTGTTGGACAGTACGTGCATCCTTACTACGATTTTGTGGAGCAGTTTGACTTTGTGGACGGACGCACCGGCAAGATTGCCCGCAGCGTTCTGGAGTCCAGGTCCTGGACAATGGACGAACTCTGGGGCGACCGCGACCCTCGTCTTAGGGCGTGGACCTGGACCAATCGCTATCATTGGGCCGGTGCTTCCGGTTTCCCTTGGGGTGATGACACTGTAAGTATGTACCGAGGTATCCGGCTCCCGGACGGCAGTGACTATTATGACATTACCAAAAATGTCTATGAGGGAGTTCAGTGCTGGGGAGACCAGATGCAGGAGATGGCCACGGCCTCTCTCTATCATACCGGCTTCGGTGTGGCCAAGTATCTGGAACCAGGCAGCGATTGTATGACATGGTTCGTTTATTCTACAACGGATTATATCATATTCCGTTATGCAGAGATTTTGCTTAACTACGCTGAAGCCTGCTTTGAAGTGGGTCGCACGGGGGATGCATTAAATGCCATCAACCAGATTCGCAGCCGTGCAGGTGTTGCGGAACTTGGCAGTTTAACTCGCGATAAAATCCGCAAGGAACGCCTCTGCGAGCTCTGCTTCGAGAACCATCGCTATTGGGATTTGCGCCGATGGAGAATTGCAGAAGATGTACTGAACAAGCCTCACTGCGGCATTACTTATCTTCTGGACTGGGAATCATATCAGGCATCTATTCAAACCCAACTCGTGGATGGAAAAGAGATTAAAGTCCGTACTGCAGAGCCTCGTTTCTGGATTGAATTCGAGGACCAGATCGACAGTAAGACACAGGATCCCACATTCCTGAGCTACAATTATTACCTGCCTATAGGTGATGGCACAACGGCTGTCAACCCCAACCTTAAAGAAAATCCCGGATATTAATACAAACACTTTTATTCATATTCACCAACAAACAACTTAATCAACAAATCAAAATGAAAAAGTTTTTAGCAATTGCACTGATGCTCGCACTTGTTGTTGTGAGCTGCAAGAAACCCGAACCCGAAGTTAAGGATTCAATCAGCCTTAACACCACCAGTTGGACTGCTCCCTACGAGGGCGAGTCGCTGACTCTGACAGTTACTGCCAGCGGCGACTTCAAGGGTGAACCTGATGTAGCTTGGATCACAGTATCCGGTGCAAAAGTTACCGTGGCAGAGAATACTGCTTATGAGTCCCGCTCCGGCAAAGTGACATTCACTTGCGGAACTGCTTCTGCCGTTCTTACCGTGAACCAGGATGCTGCTCCCAAGCCCAAGGAGTACGATGAACTTATAGGTCCGGCAAACAGCTTCATCATTCCTGAAGCAGGCGACTACAAGTTCAATGCTACCGTGATGGGTAACGGCAACGCAGGTCTGCACTCTACATTTCCTATCACTTCTACGGCAATCAGCCCTGCAGGTGCAGCCCTGGTTTGGGAGGAAGTTGAAGGTCTTATCACCGATGTGAAGCTGCAGGATGGCTTTATCTGCTTCACTTGTGCCAATAAAGACGGCAACGCCGTTGTAGCAGCTACTGCTGCCGATGGAACAATTCTCTGGAGCTGGCACCTCTGGAGCGCAGAGGCTCCCAACGATGTAAACCTCGGTACATGGACACTTATGGACCGTAACCTGGGCGCTACTTTGGCAAGTGGCGAAGAAAGTTTCGGCCTGTATTACGAGTGGGGCCGCAAGGATCCTTTCTCAAGAGTTTTAGCATTTGATTCAGCATCTGGCGAGGGCTGGTATCACCCTGTAGTAGGTGGTGGTGACGATGAAGCAAATGCAGATATCCACTGCGTTGCTTATTCCGTGGCTCACCCCATCGAGTTTATTGCAAAGTCCAACCGCAATGACGACTGGCTCATCGAGCCCAACCAGCGTTATCTCTGGGGTTTAAACTGGGAAGTTGACGGCAATATCGATTTCCAGCCCTTCAAGAGCGTTTATGACCCTTGCCCCAAGGGCTATGCAGTGGCTACTCCCAACTGCTTCGCTGCCGGTGTCGGTTCTGCATCACGAAATAGCGACAATTCCTTCACAATCTTTGATGGTAAGATTTTCGTTCCTGCTGCTGGATTTGTCTACATCGGTGGATATGGTTGGTATGATGCCGACGGTGCCGGTTGGGGTGGCCTGTGGACATGCTCTACTTCGTGGGGTAACACAGAGAACGGCTTCAGATTGGCCGGCCATAATTTCGACCCTCGCGACAACAACGGTCGAGCCGCCGCACACCCGGTACGCTGCATGAAGTTCGCAGAATAATCACTTTTTTCAATGTTTATCAAGGAGGCCGGCATATCCGGCCGGCCTCCTTTTTATAAAAACACGGATATGAATAAATTGTTTTCGTTCGCAGTTGCATCGCTTGCTCTTATGGCGGTTTTGATTTGCAGCTGTGAAAAAGACCCGAAAGAGAATCCGGAGAAGGACACCCGCAGTGCGCTGGAGCGTTATTGGGCCGATGACTACACTGGAGAAATAGGTATCCAGCAAGGAGAATGCAACGTCAAAGGCGTCGTGGTGCCCCGTATGTATCTGGGTGGAAAACTGCTGTATGTGACAGGTATGAACTGTTATAACCTGTTCGTTCAGTGCCACGAATCCAACGGGATGAAGACCGAAAATATGGAGAAAACGGTGGAGACTCTTGTAAAGGAGCAGGTTCCCATTGTCCGTTTCAGCGGAAGCCCGTTTTATGCGAGTCAGTTCCACTTCTATCTGGACAATAAGCAGCAGTTCCTGGCCAATCTGGATTATCTCGCGACAATGTGCGACGAGGCCCATATACTTCTTATTCCATCCATCTTCTGGAATACCGGCTCCGTTCCCGACTATTACGGAGAATATCCCACGGCGTGGGGCGACCCCTCCAGCAAGACGTACGCCCATATGCTGAGCTACACTACCGACATTGTCAATACCCTCAAAGACCACAAATGCGTGGCGATGTGGGAGTTTGGAAACGAGTTCAATCTCGCTGCAGACATAGCCAGTGCGGGCTATCCGGACATACCGGCAAGAGTGGTGAGTACTGCCTACAAGGGTTTTGCCGACCTTATCAAGACCCTGGATCCACATGGGCGTGTGATAGCCAGCGGCAATAGCATTATGCGCAATGCGCAGTATCACTTGATGACCGGCCCCAGTTGGGATAATGACTCGTATGCACAGTATAAAGAAGTAACCGAAGTGTTCAATCCCGATCCTATGACCGGTATGTCGGAGCACGTTTACGAAGATGCCAGAGTCTTCTCCGACAAAGGTACCTTGAATCGCAGCGATCAGATTTCATATGCCAAACAGGTGGCTGCCGAACTGGGCAAGGTCTATTATGTCGGTGAATTTACCGGCCCCAAGACTGCCGGTGGCGATTCGTTGATGGTGCGCAGGCATTTCATCTCTTACTATGCGCAGCGCGTCCAGATTTCCCTTATGTGGAATTATGCCCTCAAGGGCGACATCGAGTGGAGTTTCAAGGCCGATACGCCTTATGGGCGAATGGCCTTCAACCTTATGCGTGAATACAACGAAAGATTCAAAACAGTAAAAGAATAGCACCATTATGAAACGGATATTGTTGCTGGCGGCTTTGCTGCTTTTCTCCGCGACGGGCTATTGCCACGTCGCAGAGGTTTCCCTTAATGGGAAATGGAGCCTGAAGTTCTTTCCTCAGCCTCCCGCTGCGGTTATGACGCCCGAGGAGGCCGCCGCCATTGACGGAACGACCATCGAGGCCACCGTGCCCGGCAACGTGGAGATAGACCTGGAAAAGGCCGGCCTTATAGCCGACCCTATGATTGGCAACAATATCTACACCCTTCGCAAATGGGAGGGATATCAGTGGTGCTTTAAAAAGACTTTTAAGGGGCCTGAAATCAAAGAGGGGCAGAGGGTAATCCTCTGCTTTGCGGGGCTCGATACATTTGCGGAGATATATCTCAACGGCGAGAAGGTGGGCAGTGCCGCCAATATGCTCATAGAGCACGAATACGACGTCACAAAACTGCTTCAGGCAGAAAACACCCTTGAGGTAATCATCCGCTCGTCTGTGCTGGAGGCCCAGAAATACTTTCTGGGCACCCTGAGCATAGGCAACTTCTCCAACGAAGAGAGTGCGTATGTGCGCCGTGCGCCCAGTACCTATGGCTGGGACATCATGCCCCGCCTTGTGAGCGCCGGTCTCTGGCGTGACGTCACACTCAAGATTGAAAATCCGGTGAGCATAATGGATGCCCACTGGATGACCTATGGGGTAGATGTGCCCGCACGCAAGGCAAACGTCTATCTCTATTTGCAGACCAGAATGCCCTTTGAGGCGTTTGACAATGTAAAGGTTAAGCTGACTTTGCTGCGCCGTGGCAAGATTGTGTTCGAGCAAGAGCACCTTATGCGCAAGGCGGCTGATTATCTGGATTTCATGTTGTATAATGTCGATTTCTGGTGGCCGCGTGGCTATGGCGAGCCGGCGCTTTATGAAGCGATTGTGCAGTTGGTCGACTGTAAGACAGGCGAAGTTTATGACACCGACAGCCGCCGCATTGGCATCAGGATGGTGGAGCTTGATTTGGACGACGTGAATCTTCCCGACAAGCCGGGCCGGTTCCAGTTTATTGTGAACGGCGTGCCTGTGTTTGCCAAGGGTACCAACTGGGTGCCGCTGGACGCCCTGCACAGCCGTGACGCAAGTCACTACGATAAGGCCGTGGGCCTGATGGCAGAGATGAACTGCAACATTGTGCGCTGCTGGGGCGGCAATGTATATGAAGACCACAAGTTCTTCGACCTGTGCGACGAAAACGGCATAATGGTTTGGCAGGATTTCGCAATGGGGTGCGGCAACTATTCCCAGCGCGACGACTTTGCCAAAATGATTGAGGAGGAGACCATAAGCGTGGTGCGCAAACTGCGCAGCCACCCGTCCCTGGTGCTCTGGAGCGGCAACAACGAAGATGACCAGAGTATGGTGTGGGGACGCCTGCACAATTTCAAGCTGGATCCCAACCGCGACCGTGTGTCCCGCGAGACCATTGCCCGCGTGGTATATGAAATGGACCCTACGCGGCCCTATCTGCCGTCTTCGCCCTATTACAGCCCGCGTATAGTGGAGCAGGGTAATGATGACAAGTTTCTGCCGGAGAACCATCTCTGGGGTCCGCGTGGCTATTACAAGGCAGATTATTATGTGAAGAATCCCAGCCAGTTCATAAGCGAAATAGGCTATCACGGCTGCCCCAATATGGAGACTTTGAAGAAGATGTTCACGCCCGAGTGTGTCAATCCCTGGCTAAATGGGGAACTCGGTATGTGGAACGACGAGTGGCAGACCAAGGCCAACCGCATCTACGACATCAAGTTCCAGGGCGGTCGCAACGACCTTATGACCAATCAGGTTAAAACCATTTTTGGGGGAATCCCCGCTAAACTTGAAGATTTTATTTTCGCCTCGCAGAGCGTTCAGGCAGAGGCGATGAAATATTTTGTGGAGCGCTGGCGCGGCGGCCGGCCCTATCGCACCGGCATCATCTGGTGGAACATCCGCGACGGATGGCCGCTGCTCTCCGATGCAATCAGTGATTATTACGGCGGCAAGAAGCGGGCGTTTTTCTATCTGCAGAATGTCCATCACGATGTCTGCTGCCTTATCACAGACGACGGCCCCAACAGTAAATATTATTATCTCAGGGCCGACAATCAGACTCTTAAAGATGCAGACGGAGAGGTTGAGGTGATAGATGTGGAAAGCGGCAAGACCATTTTCAACGGCAATTTCACTGCTGCCGCAAATACCGCCACCCTCATCAAGAAGATTCCCGCCAGAAAAGGGCAGGGGATGCTTCTGATAAGGTACAGGCTGGAAGGCGGAGACTTCGCCAACCATTATCTCTATGGCGAACCGCCGTATAATCTTGAAGACTATAGGAATTGGATAAATAAAACGGGTATATATGAAACCAGGTAAAATACTTGCCGGCAGTCTTATAGCTGCGTTGGCGCTGATGTCTGCCTCCTGCAATGGCAATCGTCAGAATAAACCGGATACCCCGGATGACTCCGGCGACAAAGGATACACCGTGGTCAAACCTGCAGAGGCGATGCCGGTCACGGTAGAGTCCATCGGTGCCGAGTTCGATCCCCATTTCTACGCCCAGAACGTGGTGGGAAGGCCGCTGGCCGGAACCAAGGCAGAGGATTTCAAGATAATTGAAGACCGGGTGACCCGTATGGGATTGCAGAAGTTCCGCGTGATGATCCAACCCCAGTGGTATGAACCTTACAACGACAACGCCGATCCGTTTGACACCGATATGGGGGCATTCAAATGGAACACCGTGGAGATGCAGTCGCTGTATCAGGTTTTGGACCTGGCTCAGAAAAACAATATGAGCGTGTGCCTGGCCATCTGGGGGTGCACCCGCTACGTAAAAATGATAGAAGAGGAGTACTCAGATGTCACAACCTGCTTTATGTGCGACTGGGATGCCAACAAAAACTGGATGTGCCCGCCTAAGGACAACAATGAGTTCGGGGAGAACTTTGCCGCGCTGGTCAAGTATCTGATAGAGGAGAAGGGTTATACCTGCGTAAACGAAGTGACTCCCTTCAACGAGCCGGGCGGAGATATCATAGCCCCCGATGGCTATATGGAGGTCTGCCGCGCATTGGACAAACAATTCCGCCGTCTGGGTGTCAGAGATAAAGTCCGGTTCAATCTTGCCGACAATATCGATACCCATCAGTATTATCTTCAGGCCTGTGCAGACCAGCTCAAGGGTATCGCCGATATATTCAACAGCCACACATACATTTTTGGCTATGCAACTCCCAATTCTGAGATAGAAGAGTGGGAGAGGAACAATGTTGCCATTTCTAAGGTGGCCGGTCTCAAACACATAGTTGGCGAATTCGGCAGCAATCAGTGCGTGGGCGCTTCCCGCCAGAGGGATATAGATGAATACGAGCGTGGCGTACTCATCACCCGCCTTGCATTGAACTTTTTCAACTCAGGTGCCTGCGGCATCAGTTACTGGAGCCTGATAGACCAGTACTATGGCGCAGATGCCCCCTACGAGCAGATGCAGCAGCTGGGCCTGTGGCGCTCTGTCAAAAATGAATACGCACAGGATACAACTTTCTCACGCATCAAATGCGACTATGAGTGTCGCCCTCAGTATTATGCATATTCACTGCTCTCGAGCCGCGTAAGGCCCGGTGCCGAGATACATCCCCTTGAAGTCGGCCGCGAATTAGCTGCCGGCACCGCATTCAAGAATACCGACGGCAAATGGGTTTATGTCATCGCCAATCAAGATAAGAGAAAGCTTCAGCTAAAGATAGAGAATGACGCGCAAGGCGAGTTTGACCTAATCAGCTATGAAGAGGGCAAACTTCCCGACGATGGCTCTCTGATTGCACCTGGCGGTAGCGCTGATGTTTCCGACGGCGGGCTCAAAGTTATAATTCCTGCCAAAAGTGTAGTTTATTGTTGCCAGAAGTAGCTGTTATGAAAAGGATCGTACTGCTGTTTGCCTTTGTTGCCGCCATTTCCTGCGCTTGTGACCCCAACCCAAACTTTGAGCCGGAGGACAAGCCGGTCAACATATATGGCAACAAGATCATCATAGATGCCACGCAGCGGGGTGATGTGCTGCCCAATATCGTGGATAACGTCAACGTGTGGGAGATGAGCAAACTGTATTATCACCCTAAAATAAATGAAGAGGCCAACGTGTTTGAGTTTGTGCGCTACGTGCAGTTCATGCAGTGCACCGGAGGCAGCACAGAAAGGGATCTGTTCCGCAGGCCTGCCGACCGCAATGTGCTGGACGACTATGCCTTTGAACCGCTGATTACCAACTGCCGCGGTGTGCTGGTGATGGGCGCCAAGCCACATCTTAAGTTGGGCAGCGTGCCTTTGAAACTTACAACGGACCCCGTGACCGGTACTTTCGGTACCAATATGTATCCGCCGGATGATTATAATCAGTATTACACATACATCAAGGCCGTGATTCAGGCGCTTGTAGATGAGTTTGGGCTGGAAGAGGTCCGCACCTGGCGCTTTGGCTGTATGACCGAATATGAGAATTACGACTGGTTCAAGGCCAAGAGCGGAAAGGGTAGCGACAGCTGCGAGGCATATTGCAAGCTGTATGACTACACGGTGCAGGCGCTGGTGGATGTGCTTGGCCCTGACGTTTTCGTGGGTGCCCACAGTATGACGGTCACCGAGGGTGGCTGGGACGAGGCCAAATTCATAGAGCATTGCGCCTCCGGCACCAACTATGCCAACGGCGGCAAGGGGACGCCCATCAAATTTCTGTCGGCATCGTTCTACGATTATTGCCCCGGCACATTCACCTCCGGCCACGATTTGCCCGGTACCATCAAGGTTTTGAAGGATGCGGCTGCGAAGGCCGGCCTTAGCGGGTTGATTTTCGGCATCGACGAGGGGCGCATTCTGAGTGGCCTTCGCGCCGGCCAGTCCAGCAGGGATCTCTACAACAGAACTACCGGCTACACCTGGCAAGCGGCATATGACGCCCGCCTGTTCAAGCAGGGCATTGACAATGGTCTGGACTATTTCTCCACCTGGAATTTCCTCACCGGTGGCAATGTCTACGGATATCCCATCATAAGCTATCACGTGGCCCGGAATATTGCCAAGTTCGAAGGGATGAACAGGGCCAAGACGGATGTCTCAATAGAGGCGCTGGATGATTCAGAAGTTGATTGCCTGGCCGCTACCGACGGCAGTACGGTCAGGGTTATGGTTTATAATTTCAAGAACACCTTGAAGTATTCAAGGCGATTCAATTATGGTATGCAGATTAAGTTGCCGTTCGACGCTAAGAAGGTTCAGATTACGCGGTATCTGGTGAGCGACGACTGCAACTTCTTTGATGATTGGTTGGCGGACTGGGAGGAGTTGGGCATTTCGGAGTCCGACTTCTCCTGGAGCCCGGATGATCCACTGGTGGATATGGCTGTGACACTCAGCAACTCTGCCGCCATCCGTCAGTATAAAACCAAGAGGGACAAATACATAGAGTGCTCGCGCCTGACACCCGTGACCGAGGAGGCCGATGTGTCCAAGGGCGTGCTCACTCTTGGGGCCGAGAAGATTGAGGCGAACAACGTGCTGTTCCTGGAAATCAAACCTCTATGAAACGAATAATCACAATTGCGGCAGCCTTGGCGCTGTCGCTTTTTGCCTTTGGCGGCGAGGTGCTGAACCTTTCCGGAGAGTGGCGGCTGGATGTTGCCGGTAAAGATGCACCGCGCAATCTGGCTGTTACGGTGCCGGGCGATGTCCATTCTGCGCTGCTGGAGGCGGGCTTGATAGAGGATCCTTATTACGCCTTCAACGAGCTGGACAATCTCTGGGTAGGGCGCGAGGATTGGGTTTTCAGCCTGACATTTGTGGTGGATGCGTCTTTCCTGGCTCACGAGGCCATTTATCTGCGTGCAGAGGATGTGGATACATTCTGCGACATAACTATAAACGGGCATAAGGTGGGCAGCACCACCAACCGCTTCCGCCGCTGGGAGTGGGATGTGAAGCCCTATCTGGTGGCGGGGGAGAATGTGATTGAAGGATATTTCCACAGTGCCGAAAAAGTCAGCGAGGCCTTTGCCACCGAGTATGGCTATCCTATGCCGATGTCGGAGGTGGGACTTGTGCCCAGCATCAACACCATACGCAAACCCGCCTGCCACGGCGGCTGGGACTGGGGTCCTTGCCAGATGGTGACGGGCTTTGCCGGAGGGGTGGAACTGATTGCCGTGGATGCCGCCCGCATAGATTATGTCTATTGCGACCAGGATTTCTCCCGCAAGGGGAGGGTGAACGTCAAGGTAAATGTCCAACTGACATCGCCTGCCGGAGGTTCACCTGTCGTTTCGGCATCATTCGCCGGCCAGAAAAAGAGCCGCCGGGTAAAGCTTGCTCCCGGCAGCAATATCGTCTCGTTCGATTTCACTGTGCGCAAGCCACGCCTTTGGTGGCCCAACGGAATGGGGGAGCAGTATCTGTATCCCCTGGAGGTCACTGCCGACGGGCAGAATCTGGCCCGTAAGATTGGCCTTCGCAAGGTGGAGGTGGTGAGCCATCCCGACACCGTGTATGGCAAAGAGGGAATGTGTATGACCTTCCGCATCAACGGCCGCGATATGTTTGCCAAAGGGGCCGACTGGGTGCCCTGCGAGCTGTTTGAGAGCCGGCAGACCTGCGAGCGCTATGCCGATGTGCTCACCAGCGCCCGCGACGCCAATATGAATATGCTGCGCCACTGGGGCGGCGGTCAGTTTGAGAAAGAGGAATTCTACAATATCTGCGACTCGCTGGGCCTGATGCTATGGCACGACTTTATGTTCTCCTGCGCCATCTATCCGGCCGACAAGCGCTTCCTGGACGAGGTGGAGGCGGAACTGAATCACCAGATACGCCGTCTGCGCGACCACAGTTGCATAGCGATGTGGTGCGGCGACAACGAGTGTGTGGGCGCGCTGGGCTGGTGGGAAGTGACCCGCAACAACCGTGACTTCTACACTTCCCGGCTGGACACATTGATCAAGCTGCGCGGTCGTATTGTGGCCGAGGCCGATCCGGGTCGTGTGTATTGGCCCAGCTCGCCCTGCGCCGGCCCGGGCGACTACACCACCGACAATTGGAAAGAAGATACCAAGGGCGATATGCACCTCTGGTCGGTGTCCAAATTTGCCGGCCCGATGGAGGATTATTACAAGGTGAAGCCGCGCTTCTGCTCTGAAATCGGTCATTCTTCATTCCCCAGATACGATCTGGTCGCAAAGTATTCGTCGCCGTCACAGGCAAATCCCTGGTCGCCGGAATTCGAGCATCACGTGAAAGAGGTCACCGATGGCCGACGCGGCAACCAGATTATTATGGACCGGCTGCGCCTGCATTTCAACTTCCCGACCCGTATGGAAGACCTGTGCTATCTCTCGCAGGCAGAGCAGGCGATGGGGCTTGAGACCTGTTCGCAGTACTGGCGCACTCTGGAGCCCAACTGTATGGGCGTCATCTACTGGCAGCTGAATGATATTTGGCCAGGAACTTCTTGGGCGTCAGTTGAATATGACGGCAAATGGAAACAGAGCCACTATCACGCAAAGCGGTTCTTCGCGCCCGAAATCATCACCGCCGTGCCTTCTGATAAGGATGGCAGTTTGGGCGTGTGGGTAGTGAATGACACCGGCGGCGAAAAGAGTTATAACGCTGTCTTGCGGCTGTGGTCCTTTGGCGGCGATGTCATTTGGGAAAAGGCGGTTCCGGTGAGCGTCGGCGCAGATTCTTCTATCAGCGCAGCGGAATTTTCACTGGACGAGTTTGGCTCGGCGGCTGAGCGTAAGAGCCGCTTCCTGGAGCTTTCGCTGGAATGCTCCGGAAAGCAGGTGGCCTACAACACCTGGCTGTTCAATGAATTCAAGAATTGCCCGCTGGAGAAGGCTACGGTAAGCTGCACGCCGGCCGAAAGTGACGGCCGCTGGACGGTGACTCTCACCGCCGACAAACCCGCATTCTTCACCTGGGTGGCCGTGGGCGACATCCCCGGCGAGTTCAACGACAACAGCTTCACTCTCTATCCCGGCCGCCCTGTAGAATTGGTCTTCACCCCCAAAAACGGGTTTGACGACTTCGAAAAATTCGTATCTTCGCTATCGGTTACGCACTTGAGCGCAACATATTTGCAATGAAATCTCTGATTCAGAACAGTCTTGACGAGCATCTGCGCGTGGCACAGGCTTTTGTGGGCGATGCTGCTACGGTGGTAAATATTGATAAGGCGGCGCGGCTGATTGCCGATTCCATTAAGGCGGGGGGCAAGGTGCTCACCTGCGGCAACGGCGGCAGTCTGTGCGACGCCACCCATTTTGCCGAAGAACTCACCGGCCGCTTCCGCGACAGCCGCGGCCCGCTGCCGGCAATGGCCATAAACGATCCGGCGCACATCTCCTGCACCACAAACGACTATTCTTTCGAGAAGATTTTCTCGCGAGTAGTGGAGGCTTTGGGCCGTCCGGGAGATGTTTTGTGCGGCTTTTCTACCAGCGGCACCTCCAAGAATGTGGTGGAGGCTGCCCGCGTGGCCCGCGAGAAGGGGATGAAGGTGGTAGGCTTTACCCGCGCCGGCAACAATCCTCTTGCGGCCCTTTCGGATGCCGTGATTGCCGTGCCGCACGAGGGCTACAGCGACCGCATACAGGAGATGCACATCACCGCCGTGCACATCATCATAGAGGCGGTGGAGCAATTGGTTAAATAGGCTTTACTATGGATAGAAGGAGTTTTGTCAAGGCCGGTCTGGCTGCAAGTGCGGCCGTGGCTGCAACATCGGTTTTGGGCACATCTTGCGCTCCGGCAGTGCCGGGCAGGAACATCAAGGCCAAAAGGGTAATCATCTTCACTTTCGACGGTATCCGCGTGGACGGCCTCGCCCAGGCCAGTACTCCCAATATCGACTCGCTGATAGCTTCCGGCAGCGCTTCGTTTACAACCCGCGACGTGATGCCTTCTATCACGATGCCCAACTATACCAGCCATATGTGCGGCGCGGGCCCGGAGGTGCACGGCGTGGTGAACAACGACTGGACGCTGGAAAACCACTCGCTGCCGGCCATTGAGACCGACGAGGACGGGTATTTCCCTTCGGTGTTCAAAGTGCTGCACGACGCCGGCATCAAGACCGGCTATTACTGGAACTGGCCGCCGCTGATATATCCCATAAACCAGAAGTGGCTTAGCGACAAGCTTATGGCAGAGGATGAAGAGTATAATGTGCTGTGCGACAGGGCGATGGAGTTTATCGGCGCCAACCGTGGCGAGAGGATGTTCGTCTTTCTGTACAATCTTCACACCGACCACGTGGGCCATATGCATAACTGGATGTCGCCGGAGTATATCCAGTCCATAGAAGAGGGCGACGTGCAGGTGGGTCGCGTAATTGAGTTCCTGAAGAAGGAAGGGCTGTTCGAAGATTCTCACCTGATGTTTATCTCCGACCACGGCGGAATAGGCAACGGCCACGGTGGCACCACGCCGGAAGAGATGACCGTCCCGTGGGTCATCTCCGGCCCCGGCATCAAACAGGGCTTCACGATAGAGGAACCCAATAACACCGTGAACACGGCTTCTACCGTCTTGCGCCTATTCGGCCTGGACCAGCCCCTCAGCTGGACCGGCGAAGTCCCCGAGAGCATCTTCGAGTAGCTTTTGCTATCTCGCGAAGGGCAGATGCCTACGCTTGAAGGTTTTGCTCCCTGACGCTCAGTCGGTCCCCTCCTTCGCTAACGCCGGTCGCAAATCCTTTCAAGCATCCGGCTGCTATCTGCCCTTCGCAGCTAAGCAGCCACGCCTTGCGTTCAATGCCGGCTGAGAAGCCTCCGATTGAACCGTCTGCGGCAATCACTCTGTGACAGGGGATTATTATGGGAATGGGGTTGTGCCCCACGGCACCGCCTATTGCCTGCGCACTCATCTTATCCTTCCCCAGCTTAGAGGCTATTATGCTCGCCAGAGTCCCGTATGAGGTCGTTTCTCCATAGGGGATGGCCAGCAACAGGTCCCACACCTCTTTGCGGAAGGGTGTGCCCTCCGGCGCCAGCTGCGGCAGGAATCCCGGGTCGCGCCCGGCGAAATAGATGTCCAGCCACCGGCAGGTGTCGGCAAAGACCGGCAGAGCAGCATCCCCGCAGTCCCTTACCTGACTTATACCGTGAAGCGCCTGCCCGCCAAACCTCAGTCCGGTGAGCGAGCGCCCGTCACTGACCAGGGTCAGGTCTCCCATCGGTGAACCGTATCGAAAGGTAAAAACCATATTCCAAAATTAAGGAATTATTGTTTCCTTTGCGCTATGGGTAAGAAATTCATTCTATTGGTATGTGGTGTGGCATTTTTGATGGCCTCGTCTTGCAACAAAGAGGATAAGCTCAAGCTGGAACAGTTGCAGCAGGAGCTGGAAGGTCTTCAGCAACAGTCACTGCCCGGAGTCCCGCCGGAGTCCGACGTCACAATACCGGACGATACCCAGTTCGCCATCACCTTGGATAAGGCCGGCTACGGAATAGATGCCGGCGGCAGCGTCAGCATAGCATATTCCCTGCCCGAGGCTGCCACCGTGGAGGTCAGCACCAAGGATGGCTGGAGCGCCACTGTAAGCGCCTCAGGTCAGAAGGAGGGTGAGATTGTGGTGACAGCCCCCGATCCGGCATCGCCCACCGATATAGTGGTCAAGGCTGTTGCCGCCGACGGCCGCCAGACCGCCGCCACTCTTCCCGTGATTGTCCGAGACCCCTATACCGACGCTACCAGGACCAGTGTGGCTGCTATGGGCTACTACTGTTTTAATACGCAGATGGCTACCGACTACCACTTCAGCAAGATGGCTGAGTGCGGAATGGATATGCTCACGATAGAGTCATCGGACAACTGGCAGGAGCAGCTGGACCTCGCCCATAAGCACGGAATGAAGGGCGTCCTGTTTGTCAACGGCCCCGCGGGAGATTATTACAGGGATCATTCAGATACCAAGTTGAGCGACATAATTGCCATAGCCAAGAATCACCCGGCCCTGGCCGGCTATCAGATTTTTGACGAGCCGCACCTGAAATACCTGAACCAGATGAAGGTAGAGAAGGCCAGGGTGGAGGAGCTGGATCCCAACCCTGCGCATCCCGTGTACGTTAATATGGGCCCCAGCAATGCGTCAGAAGAAACATACGGTGTGAAAGAGTTTGAAGATTATGTTGAGATTCTTGTCTCCGAACTGGACCTGAAGTTTATCACCTTTGACCAGTATCCGGTGTATGAGGGATATCTTGATCCGTCCTGGCCCAGGACGTGGGACATAATTTTCGCTGCGGCCAAACGTCACAACATTCCTGTCTGGGCGTTCACGCTCTGCTGCTGGGAATGGTTCAGGGAAACTCCTAACCTGGAGAACATCCGCCTTCAGTGCAATATCAATCTGGCATACGGCGCCCAAGTAAACCAGTTCTTCGTTTACCGCGCAACCAGCGGTACTAACTTTGCCCCTCTGATGAACGACGGCTCATACACTGCCGCATATGATTATTGCAGGGACTACTGCCGCGAAATGCACAACCGCGGTTATGTGTTTGCCGGCTGCAATGTGAAGCAGCTGCGAAGCAATATCTTCTTTGGAAACTACCTCCAGACTTTCAGCAAGGCCGACCTGCCTCCTCAGATAAAGGATATGAAGATAGGCGGCGAGGCTCTGGTATCGCTCATAGAGAATAAGGGAAATGAATATGTGGTTGTGGTTAACGGTAGCTGGCAGAATCACTGCACCATTGACGCCGAATTTGACGCAATGGTCTATTCCATTGACCACGACGGCGTGTTTACAGAGCATCAGGGCGGCTCAAAGGCCTCTTTTGACCTTGAGGGCGGCGATATGATGGTGTTTAAGTATCGTTAAAAAATGAAACGAAACGTCTTATTTCTTCTGACGGCAACGCGGCGGTATCATTCCTGACAAACAACGGCAACGAATATGTGGTTATCTGCAACAAGTCCTGGCAGGAAAAGCTGCCGGTTGATGTGACCTTCACCAGGAATGTCTATACGATAGACCGCGACGGCGTCTTTGCCGTTCAGCAGCCGGGCAAATCCACTTTCACCATAGACGAAGGCGATATGCTGGTCATAAAATGGCGCTGATATACCATTTTCCCGTTAACTTTCGGTGTGTTTTGAATTTATTCAAAAAGCGACTACCTTCGCGCGATTAAGTCACTTTTTGAAAGGATGAAACTGAAACTACTACCAATCATTGCGGTTTGCGCTCTGCTTACAGCCTCGTGTGCTAACTATAAGTCACAGATAGAAGAGCTTCAGGGCGAGATTGACAAGACCACGGAGGTCCTCTCCGGGCTGGATGCTGTCTCTGCAAATCTGGGCGCCTTGAGAAATCTCCTGGCGTTTGCCGAGGCCGGCGATTTCATAGAGAACGTAGTTCCCGGTGGGAACGGTGTCACTTTTACATTCAAGAATAACGGCAGCGTCACTGTAGGTGGAAACACTGCCGGCATATCTGTGGATAGTGCCGACGGCGGTTACTACTGGACGCTGGACGGCGCACCGCTAAAGGATGCCTCCGGAGCCAATGCAAAGGTGTCAGTATCACCCAAATTCCACTCCAAGGACGGTAAACCGCAGGTCAGCACCGACTCCGGCAAGACCTGGAAAGACATTGCCGCTGACGGCGAGCCCGTCATCAAGAAGGTAGAAGAAGAGGCCGGCTGTTTCAGGGTTACGCTGCTGGGCGGCGCCGAGCTGGTATTGCCCAAAGAGTCCCTGATGGAGGTTATGATAAGCGGCGATGCCAGCACCATCCCCACGCAGTCCAGAGTCATCCTGGATTATTACATCACCGGCGGCTCCGGCGAGTATACGGTGGCCACCAGCCAGCCGGGCGGGTGGTCTCCCAGAATCATTAAGGAGAATGCCTTCAAGGGGCAGATAGTGTTTGTTGTGAGCGGCACCCCCGACTCTGACGAAGTGGTGGTGTATGTGAGCGACGACGCCGGCCATATGAAGGCGACCGTGCTGGACCTTTCTACCCTTGTCCCGGACCAGAATTTCCCCCAGTTGCATCCCTCTTACGACGCATACAATGTAGGCTGCGACGGCGGCACCGTGGAGGTCTTGCTCAACACCAATCTTGAATATGAGATTGATGCTGAGTCCGCTTCCTGGCTCACGCTGGTGAGTCCCAAGGCCGTCCGCCAGGACAAGATTATCTTCAGCGCCACGGCAAATGACGCGGTGGAGATGCGCTCTGCAAGGGTCACTTTCACCTCAGGTGCATATTCAAGAGTAGTGATGATTTGCCAGGACGGCCGCAGGCCTTCTGTGGGCACGAATCTCAGCGAAAACGGCACTGCCAACTGCTATATTGTCCCCGCCGCAGGGGATTACTGTTTTGACGCCACCGTCATCGGCAACGGTCGGCAGGGCATAATCGCAGACGCCGGTTTCCACACAGAAACTGTAGAGATACAGCCGGCAGAAGTGGAGATAATGACCGAATTTGACGAGGATGTCACCCTTATCGAGGATCTGCGGCTGGAAGACGGCAAGATCTACTTCCACGCCACCGGAAACAAGGGCAATCTGACCCTGGTCGTCTTTGACGAAGAGGGCAGAGTGCTCTGGAGCTGGCATCTCTGGTTCACCGACATTCCCCTGGAGAAAGCCCACACCAACGATAACGGCAAGCAGTTTATACTCCAGTACCGTAATCTGAGTGCC
>JAEEGI010006446.1_pt1 | contig 26513 bp, 18 predicted proteins | sample 8958751 | NCBI WGS metagenome assembly JAEEGI01 (sample SAMN16246545, study PRJNA631951) | gut metagenome | biome: gut microbiome; feature: rumen; material: KS-attached | host: Bos | place: Iran: Karaj | collected 2018-10 | reverse complement strand
TATTGAATAATTCATAATAAAATAATTTTGTTTTTATTCCACAGTGACCGACTTGGCGAGGTTTCGCGGCTGGTCCACATCCTTTCCCTTCGCCACGGCAATGTAGTATGCCATGAGTTGAAGCGGGATGGTGGCAAGCAACGGCTCGAGGCATTCGAGTGTCTTCGGCAGTTCGATATATTCGTCTGCCAGTTCTCTCACCTTGTCGTCGTCCTTGGACACGATGGCAATCACCCTACCCTTCCTTGCCTTGATTTCCTGGATGTTGCTCATGAGCTTCTCATAGAGCGCGTTCTTCGTGGCGACCACCACAACCGGCATCTCCTCATCGATGAGGGCAATTGGGCCATGCTTCATCTCAGCAGCCGGATAACCCTCCGCATGGATGTAGCTGATTTCCTTCAGTTTCAAGGCACCTTCCAGCGCCACAGGATAATTATAGCCACGTCCTAAATAGAGGAAATTGCGGGCGTAGGTAAATATCTTGGCAATCTCATGGATTTTCTCGTTGCACTCATCCAGCAATTGCTTCTGCTTTTCAGGAATGGCGTTGAGCTCGCGTACGAGGGTCTCATACTCATGGTTCTCAATGGTTCCCCTTGCCTTGGCAATGGCCAGGGAGAGCATGGTGAGCACGGTGACCTGTCCGGTGAAAGCCTTGGTGGAAGCTACACCGATTTCCGGTCCCACATGGATGTAGGAACCCGTGTTGGTGGCTCTTGGGATGGACGATCCGATGGCGTTGCAGATACCGAAGATGAACGCTCCCCTTTTCTTTGCGAGCTCCACAGCGGCGAGCGTGTCGGCCGTCTCTCCCGACTGGGAGATGGCGATGACCACGTCGCGGTTGTCGATTACCGGGTTGCTGTAACGGAACTCCGAGGCATACTCCACCTCCACCGGAATCTGGCAGAAATTCTCGATGAGCTGCTTTCCGATTAGTCCGGCATGCCAGCTCGTTCCGCATGCCACAATGATGAAGCGCCGGGCATTGATAAGCTCTTTCCTGTAGTCGATCACAGCCGAGAGCACCACGTTGTTAAGGTCCACATTCACACGGCCCCTCATGCAGTCCATCAGACACTGCGGCTGCTCAAAAATCTCCTTGAGCATGAAATGCGGATACCCTCCCTTCTCAATCTGAGAGAGGTTGAGGTTTATTTTCTTGATTTCATGGTCGATTTTCTCGTTGTTCACGTTGACGAACTCCACCTGGTCGCTGTTGCGGTTGATGACCGCGATGTCCTGGTCGTCGAGATAGACCACCTTGTCGGTATATTCCACGATTGGCGATGCGTCGGAGCCGAGGAAGAACTCCCCGTCGCCAATTCCCACCACAAGCGGGCTACTCTGACGCGCCGCAATGATCTGGTCGGGATTGTCCTTGTCGATGATGGCGAGAGCGTAAGCTCCGATGACCATCCTGAGTGCCATCCTGACGGATGTGAGCAAATCCACATTCTTCTTGGTGCGGATATAGTCGATGAGCTGCACGAGCACCTCGGTGTCGGTGTCGCTGCGGAACTCCACTCCCTTTTCCATGAGTTGGTCCTTGAGCACCGCATAGTTCTCAATGATGCCGTTGTGGATGATGGCAAGCTGCCCCGACGCGCTGATATGCGGATGGGCATTGGTGCTGTTGGGCTCTCCATGTGTGGCCCATCGGGTGTGGGCAATTCCAATGGTTCCCGTCACGTCCTTTCCATCGGTATGTTTCTCCAAGTCGGCCACCTTTCCTTTGGTCTTATAGACCTGCAGTCCGGACGATTCGGTGATGAGCGCCACACCGGCACTGTCGTAGCCACGGTATTCCAGTCGTTTCAGTCCTTTAATCAGCACAGGATAAGCCTGGCGTTTTCCTATATATCCAACGATTCCACACATAATTTCTGTATGTTTTTAATTTCAAAATCAATTGACAACCCTTTCGTCTCAAGGTCCATTATAGGCACCTGCGAAATGGTTTTGCAAAATAGACTTTGCAAAGTTACAAGTTTTTGAGAACAAATCCGTTTTCGAAAGTGTTAAAAACGCCGTTCAAAACGGTTGATTTACATATTCAAAGCAAATAAGACGAAAAAAAATCAAATTATTTTCAAAAAATATTTTTCAGTTTCATTTTTAATCTGTATTTTTGCAGTGAATAAGAGAGAGGACAAATCCTCGGCAAACCAACCAGCAGATTTACAAACCGAACTTACAAACTCAAAACAACAAGTTTGATGGATTCTCAATGAAGCTATCTAAAATTCCACCTGATCATCAGTCTATATATCAGAAGTAGGCAAAAGCCATACATCGTCAGGCAGGATTGGCAATGATTTTGGAAGCGCAAAAGCCTGTTAACAAAAATTAACACAATTTTCATCTTTTAAATTAAACGATATTTCAGAAAAAAGGTCTAACTTTGTACTTGATAGGAACAACTACCAGTAAAAGAGCACAACCTATTTTTATTCACTAATATTTAAAACTTTACCACTATGAAGAAATTTATGATGTTGCTGATGGTTTTCGCACTGGGAACCACCATGAGTTTTGCACAGAAAGTGATCAAGTCACAGGCATCCTCAAACAAAGTTCTCGAGAACAAGCTTCCAGACAGCAAGGTTGCTTCAGATTTGAACAAGGGTAATGCAAAGCCAACTTTTGTATTCCTGAAACCAGGCGGTGCAGCCGACAAAGTAGGCAAGAAGAGTGAAGAGCTCAAAAAGAATGGCGCAGGCAAGGCCACATGGCAATGGATGCATCAAGGCAATGACGACCGCATTCAGAGAACTACTGATCAGCTCAAGAAAGGCAACGCAAAGCCTACATTGATTCTTCTTAAGCCAGGCACTGCTGACAAAGGCGTGCAAAACATTAAGAATGTGAAGAATCTTCAGCAAAACAAGCTGCGCTGATTATCCTTCCAAAAACCATAGAAAGCTGCACCGCACAGGTGCGGCTTTTTTTCACTCAACCGCTTTCCATCTTCTCCTTAACACCCTTAAACCATGAAAAGAGTTACATTACTGATTCCATGCTACAATGAGGAAGCCTCCCTGCCCAAATTGAAGGAAGCTTTGCTCAGCCTGATGTCGTCGCTGCCTTCCTACGAATGGGAAGTGCTGATGGTGAACGACGGCAGCCGCGACCACACACTTGAGATGATCGCATCGCTGCATGAAGAAGACCAACGGTTCTGCTATGTGAACCTCTCCCGCAACTTCGGCAAGGAAGCCGCCCTGCTTGCCGGTTTCGACTATGCCCGTGGTGATGCGGTGATTGTGATGGATGCCGACCTCCAGGATCCTCCTGAGGTTGTTCCCGAAATGCTTCAATACTGGGAAGAAGGTTACGAGGATGTGTATGGAAAACGCAAGGACCGCGGAAAAGAGAGCTGGCTCCGCCGTCGGCTGACGCTGAGCTACTATTGGCTATTGGAGAAGTCGTCGCACATTGAGGTTCTCCGCAACGTAGGCGATTTCCGCCTGCTCGACCGCAAATGCATCGAAGAGCTGAAGCGGCTCCGCGAGAGCGAGCGCTATACGAAAGGCATGTACTGCTGGATTGGTTTCAAGAAGAAGGAACTGCTGTTCGACCGTGGAAACCGCGTGGCGGGCAAATCGGCATGGAGTTTCCGTAAGCTCTTCGGACTGGCCGTGGATGGCATCACCTCCTTCTCCATCGCCCCCCTCCGCCTCACCACCCTGATCGGCATCATCGTGTCGTTGCTGGGCTTCATCTTCATGTGCAAGGTGCTGATCAAGACCATCTTCTGGGGTGACCCCGTTCAAGGTTATTCATCGCTGATGGTCGTCATCCTGTTCTTAGGTGGCATCCAACTGATTTCATTAGGCATTATCGGCGAATATTTAGGCAAGACCTACATGGAAGTGAAGAAACGACCGGTATATATCGTTGATACCTATGTGTGTTGAAAACTAAGCAACAATAAAAAACAGCCACTATGTGACTGTTTTTTTTCATTTGATCAATAATCCAGATTTCAGGTCAAGCCAATCGGATGACGGTTCCCCCATCCTGCCCAATGGCATCAGCTTTGGTGATGACCACCTTGCTGACTCCCGCCTTGCAGGCATTCAGCGCGTTCTCAATCTTCGGAATCATTCCCCCGCTGATTACCCCGTCCTGCACATACCGCTTGAAATCGTCCTGATTGATGTGGGCAATGACACTGTCGTCGTCGTTCTCATCACGGAGCACACCCGCTTTCTCAAAGCAATAGACGAGTGTGACCTCAAAGAAAGGGGCGAGTGCCTTGGCCGTTTCTGCCGCTATGGTGTCGGCGTTGGTGTTGAGCAGATTTCCCTCTCCGTCGTGGGTCAGCGGTGCCATCACGGGCACGATGCCTTCTTCTATGAGCTTGGCAAGCATGGCTCCATCGCATCGGTCCACATCACCCACAAAGCCATAATCCACCAGTTGGTCGGTGTCGGTTCCTGCCACTTCGGCTTTCACCATCACCGGCTTTCTCTTCTTGCTGTGCATCACATTCATGTCAGCACCGGTGAGTCCGAGTGCGTTGACCCCGCAGGCCTGGAGTTTCGCCACGATGTTTTTGTTGACCAGTCCGCCATACACCATGGTTACGACGTTGAGCATCCGAGCATCCGTCACACGGCGTCCTCCCACCATCTGAGTCTCGATTCCCAGCGAGGCAGCCATTTTTGTGGCGGAGCGTCCTCCTCCGTGCACCAGCACCTTGTGGCCTTTCACATTCGAAAAGGCGCTCAGCAGCTGTGCCAGCGTCTGAGCGTCTTCCACGATTTTTCCACCCACCTTGATTACGGTGATTTTTTCCATATCGTTAAAAGTAAATATTACCTTGTACGGTCAAAGTTTTTTAAATTCGGCATAGATTTTGTCGGCTATGCCCTGCATCTCTTCCGGCTCGAGCTTGAGCTTAGGATTGCTGAAGAGCATGTCCTTCTCGCTCTGCATCGGAATGAGATGGATATGGGCATGAGGGACTTCCAGCCCAAGCACGGCCTGTCCCACCTTCACGCACGGCAGCACCTTCTTTATCGCCACCGCCACCTTCTTGGCAAACACCTGGAAGCGCGCGATCTCGTCGTCTTCCAAATCAAAGATATAATCCACCTCCCGACGTGGAATGCACAAAGTGTGCCCCTTCACCATCGGGTTGATATCAAGAAATGCATAGAACTCATCGTTCTCCGCGCATTTGTAGCTTGGAATCTCACCAGCTGCGATTTTTGAGAAAATTGACATGATGGACAGTTTTTAGTTCGTTTTGAAAAAAATCAGATAGAGATGTTGAGCACTTCCAGTTCAATCACTCCCTGCGGAATGTTGATCTGAGCCACATCACCCACTTTCTTGCCCAGCAGTCCCTTTGCAATAGGAGTACCGACAGAAATTTTTCCTTCGCGCAGGTTGGCCTCGCTCTCGCTGACGATGGTATAAGTCATCTTCATTCCGTTCTTCACGTTTTTCAGATCCACTTTGGAGAGAATCTGCACCGTGTCGGTCTGCACCTTCGATGTGTCGAGTATTTTGGCATCAGCGAGCGCAGCCTTGAGCTCAGCGATTTTGGTTTCGAGTTTTCCCTGTGCTTCTTTTGCGGCATCATATTCCGCATTCTCAGAGAGGTCGCCTTTCTCTCGCGCCTCCTGAATCTGGCGGATCACCTCTGGGCGTTCCACCTCTTCCAGTTGTTTGATTTGGGCTCTCAGTTTGTCGTAGCCCTCTTGTGACATGTAAGACATCTTATTCTTAGTTTTTGGTTATTAGCTTTGTTCTATTCTTATCTCGTAAAGGCATCAAAAAGAAAAGAATCCCGATGCGGTGAAGCATCGGAACCCTTCTTTTTACCTTTGTTGTTACTGCAAATTTACGGCTTTAAAACGTCAAAAGCAAATATTTGACGAAAAAAAAGCATTTTTTGTGGATTTGAATGCTTTTTTCTTCTGCCGTCCATTCGGAATATCTTCATTTTCAGCCATAAAGGCTGGGGATTGACTCAGCAGAAGAGGCATAACAGCCGTTTTTCTCCAGCGCTCGCGTTTTCCCCATCTTCCGTCTCAAAGTTTGAGCAGCCGCTTGTATTCTTTCTTGGTGATGCGCATGAAACTGCCGTGTTGCGGGCGCGCCACTCCCTGGATGTTGCGCGGATTCTTGAAGTTGCGCATCATTTCGTCCGCTTCACAGATTCGGTAGTTCTTCGGATTGGACGAATACTCAATATAGGCAATCCTCCAGTTTTTGTCGCCCTTGAGCTGGAATGCCGACACGCCCTCACATTTTTTGTTTCCCTCGAAATTCACGTAGTCGTCCTCCACCGGCTCGCTCCAAGGACCAGTCAGTGAGGGGCTGGTGGCAGTGAAGAGACCAGGTTTTCCGCCCTCTTTCTTAATCATCATGTGCCACTGTTGGTCGGCTGCCACCCAGTTGATGTCGGCATCGATAGTGGCATAGCCCCAATCGAAGAGCAGGCGCGGCTGGGTGATTTGCGTGAAGTCATCCGTGGCATGGCTGTAGTACATCCTGTCGTAAGGCTCCTCCCCGCGGTTCCACATGGAATAATACATCATGTAGCCTCCTTTCTTTCCATCAGGCCAGACGAAAGAGTCGTCCCAGATGATTTGCGGCGCCCACACCCTGTTGATGGTACTCCAGTCTTTATAAACGCTCTCATCCTGTGGATTGCAGAAGATGGACTTTCCCTTCCGATAGTCGAAAGTGGTGGAAGTCCAGTGGATGAGGTCGTCGCTCTTGAGGAGATTGATTCCGAAATTATCCCAGGTTTCCTTTTTCCCCAGGCGTTTGCGGCTTCGGTCAGTCGCCTCCATGTCGGTGGTGACCATGAGGTATCCTTTTCCCTTATGTCTCCTGCAGATGAAGGCATCCCTGGTTCGTCCCTCAATCTTGGCCAGTTCATGGTCGCTGAAGATGGAGTCGCCGTTGTTCACATCCTGGAAATGGAATCCGTCCTTACTCACGGCATACGCCGTCCAAGCCACACCTCCATTCATGTGGCAGTAGAGATAATAGCTTCCTTTTTGCCGGTTTCCACGTTGTTTGTAGTGTTTCTGCGCCATGGCAGAGAGTGCCGTCATCGCCACGACCAGAATAAGAATGATTCTTTTCATATAATTGACGTCAGTTAGTTTTCCACTTTCAAAATTAAGCATTATTTTTCAGACAAGCAAATCAGCAGATAGCAAAATGGCACGGAGGTACCTATCCTATCATGGGCAATACCATTCAATGCGTAAAAATCCGCCTTAATAATTGTCCAATTTATTACACAACTTGTTCAGATTGTCATATTTGTATATTTTTCAGTCCTATTTTAATATTTTTTATACTGTATATTTATCGTATAAAAAATAATTTTTATAATTTTGCCGATGGAAATACATAAAGAATCATTTTTGTATATCCAATCATAGCAGTGTCAAAAAATTCGTGTTGTGAAACACATGACACAAAAACAATGTATTTAAAAAGGTTTGTAACTCTTAATTTTTTTTAGAAGGATTCGTCGCGAGATGGGTCCTTTTTTTGTATTCATGCAAAAGGGTCACCAATCAACTTCCAAGAAGAGAGAGTACGCCCAGTTCGTTGAGCAGGATGGTGAAGATGGCGATTGGAGCCACATAGCGCAGTACGAAAATCAATGCCTTCACATACGGAGCGCGTGAAGAGCCGTAATTGGTGATTTCATCCTTGAAGAGTTTCTTGTCGAGATACCATCCCGTGAAGAGTGAGATGAAGAGTCCGCCCACAGGCAGGCAAATCTTCGATGCCGTCCAGTCGAAGAAATCGAAGATGTTCAGTCCGAAAATCCTCACCCCGTCGAGCACCCCAAATGAGAGGGAGCAGAAAATTCCGAAGAAGATGATTCCTCCAGTCTCCCACAGTGCCGCTTTCTTGCGTGGCATGTTGAATTCCTCCGCCATGTAGGAAGTGACCACCTCGTGCAGGGAGATGGTGCTGGTGAGTGCCGCCACGATGATGAGCAGATAGAACATCACGGAGAAGATATAAGCCAGCCATGGCACACCAGAGAAGGCCTGTTGGAACACATTGGGCAGGGTGATGAAGATGAGGTTGGCTCCCACGTCCTTGGGGTCGAGACTATAGCCTACGGAAGACACAGCTGGGAAGATGATGAATCCCGCCATGAGTGCGATAAGCGTGTCGATCACGCATACCTGAATTGCGGTCTTTCCAAGACTGGTCTTCTTATCAAAATAAGAGGCATAGGTGCACAGGCAACCCATTCCGAGCGATAGCGAGAAGAATGCCTGTCCCATGGCGCTGAGCACCACCGATCCGTCCACTTTCGACCAATCGGGTTTGAGCAGGAAATCAATGCCCGCACCTGCATTTGGCAGTGTGACAGAACAGAACACGAGGACGAGGACGAGGATGAAAAGCATGGGCATCAGCACTTTCGACCAACGCTCAATGCCTTTGGTCACCCCTTTCACAATCACCACATGGGTGAGCACCACGAATGCCACCATGCAGAGCAGCGGCTGCCACCAGTTGGTGGCATAGTCGGAGAACATCGGGCCGTAGTCCGCCGCCGTTTTTCCCGCGAACTGGTTTCCCACCGCCAGCACCGCATAGCCGATAGTCCATCCTGCAATCACACCATAATAGCACATGATGAAGAAAGCCGTGAATACGCCCAGGCGTCCCACCCATCGCCAAGGGGTGCCAGGTGCCAACTTCTGGTAGGCACGGGCAGTGTTCGACTGCGTGCTGCGTCCAATAAGAAACTCGCTCATCATCACCGGCAGCCCGATGACGATGATACAGGCTATGTAAACCAGAATGAAGGCGGCACCGCCATTGCGGCCTGTCTCAATCGGGAACCTCCAGACGTTGCCCAATCCAACGGCGGAACCGGCTGCTGCAAGCACGGCTCCCACCTTACTTCCAAAATTCTCGCGTGTATTCAATGTTTCTGTTTTGTAAGATTCTACTTTCAATAATATTGTATTCTGGACATCTGCCAGAACTTCCACACACTTTCTGTCCGCACATCTTCATTTTTTCCAACTGCAATTGAAAAGAGAGCCTCATCCAAACACATGAAACTGGTCGAGGAAGATGAGGAAGATAGCCACCGGCGACACATAGCGCAGGATGAAGATGAACAGTCCGAAAAGCGGTACCCGAAGCGTGCCACCATTGGTGATTTCCTCATGCACCATCCGCCGTTTCAGATACCATCCCACGAACACAGAGATAAAAATTCCTCCGATGGGCATGCAGAACTCACACACAATCCAGTCGCAGAAGTCGAAGATGGAACGTCCGAAGATTGACACATCCGAGAGCAACCCGAAGGAGAGGGAGCAGAGCACACCGACCACGATGCACGCCACCGTCTCCACCGATGCCGCCCGTGCACGCGAGAGGCTGAATTCCTCCTTCATGTAGGAAGTGACAATCTCATGCATGGAAATGGTGCTGGTGAGCGCTGCGATGATGAGCAACAGGAAGAAGAGCACGGAGAAAAAATATGCCAGCCAAGGCAGTGCTGAAAATGCCTGCTGAAAGACATGAGGCAGGGTGATGAAAATGAGCTGCGGTCCCATGATGCCCGAGTCGAGCGGCATTCCGGCAGCGGATGTTGCGGGAAAGATAACGAACCCCGCCATAAGCGCGATGAGCGTATCGATGGCGATGACGTTGAGCGCCGTTTTCGGGAGGTTCGTGTCCTTCTTGAAGTATGAGGCGTAGGTGCAGAGACATCCCAATCCGAGGGAGAGGGAGAAGAACGCCTGTCCGAGCGCACTGAGCACCACAGAGCCGTTCACCTTCGAGAAGTCGGGTTTGAGCAGGAATTTCAGTCCCTCACCCGCACCCGGCATGATGACGCTGCAGACTACCAGCACAAGAATGATGATGAAAAGAGCCGGCATCAGGATGTTGGCACATTTCTCAATTCCTTTCCTGATGCCCATCACCACCACAACGTGGGTGAGCAGAATCATCAGGAGCAGGTAGATGAGAGGCTCCCATGGGTTCGCAGAAAAATCCGCAAACGTCTGCTGTAGCTGTTCGGGCGAGGAGCCGCTGAATTGGTTGCCCAATGCCAAAACAGAATATTTCACCGTCCATCCCGCCACCACGGCATAGTAGCTGAGGACGATGAACCCAGCAAACACCCCGAGACGCCCCACCCATTTCCAAGGAGTGTTGGGAGCCAAACGATGGTAAGCTCCAGTGGCGTTGGACTGTGTATGCCGTCCGATAACAAACTCACTGAGCATCAGCGGCAATCCAAGCAGGAGGATGCACCCCAGATAGATGAGAATGAAGGCGGCACCGCCGTTCTTTCCCGTCTCAATGGGGAAACGCCATATATTCCCGAGTCCTACGGCCGAACCAGCCGTGGCGAGAATCGCACCAAACTTGCTGCCGAAATTTTCTCTTGCTGCCAATTGTATATTTTTTAAAGCTTTAAGGGGGATCATTTGTGGTCAGATAAGCCCAAGCGCATCTACATGTCCCACAAAGCCAAGAGGCATGAAGACTCCCCAACAAAATCCTTGCAAAATTACAAAAAAAAGATTAATTTTGCACAAAATCAGCAAATCAAGTTACAAAATGACGATAATAAGGCGGTATTTTCTTTCGATTCTTATCATTTTGGTTGTTGTCGTGCTTTCTCTCGCCCCCATGCCGGAATTTCCTAAACTGGGCGACATCCCACTATGGGACAAATGGGTGCATTTCGTGATGTACGGCGGATTGTGTTCCGTGCTGTGGTTTGACTACCTTCGCAACGGCAACAGCCGCAAAAATTATGGGAAGTGGCTTCTCCTGTTGGTGGTCTGCCCCATCCTGCTCGGCAGCTTGCTTGAACTGGCACAGGAGCACCTCACCACCTGCCGCAACGGCGACTGGATTGACTTCATCGCCAACAGCGTGGGCGTGCTGCTGGCAGTGCCAATCGGCCTTTTCCTCCTGCCCAAAATCGCACGACACTTCGCCGTGAAAAACTGAACCTCAGCCATCTCTGTATGCACAATTATACAAGAAGACTGAGTTTCAGGTATTTACTATATAAAAACTAAGTTGAACTTTCAAGACTCGGCAACCACATCACTGGGTATTGACACTGAATTCCATTTCCTCCTTGTGGTCGTTGAGGAAGTTAAGCACAGCTTTGTCCACGTTGATTTTATATTGTCGCGAGATAAGGTTCACACGCATGTTGTTCACCCCTTTCACATTGAAATAGAGGTCGCTCTTCCCTTGCGAAGCTATCAGGATGTCAGAGAGTTCCTCCACCATCAAGTCTGTGATTTTGTCGAGTGTGATATTGATGGTGATGTCGTGGATTGCCGATTCCTTTATCTCACTGAGCAGATCTACTGACAGGATATTGAGGTCGAAAACCTTGTCGTTATAGCGGCGCGGCACATACCTGGCCCTGACAAAGAGCGGCGTTCCCTCCACGAAGTAGTTACGCACCTCAAGCCATGACTTACCGAAGAGAGCCAGTTCGCCCGTTCCCTCAAAGTCCTCCATCTTCACGATTCCGTATGGATTTCCAGTCTTCGACTGTCCGGTCCTCACCCCCACAACGATGCCGCCGAAGGAAAATTCCTGCCTTCTCGACAGTTCCTCCCGCTTTTCTTCCACCAGATCGGTCATCCGAACTGTGCAGACATGATTGAGAATCACAGAGTATTCATCGAGCGGATGGGCAGAAAGATAGATTCCCACATACTCCCGTTCCTTTTCCAGCCTTGCCATGTCTGACCACTGGGGATAATCGGTTGGCGGCGCAGGATGGACGATGTCCACCTCCACTCCCATATCTCCGAAAAGAGAGTTTGTGGATGCCTGCTTGTCGGCTTGGTATTTTGTGCCGTAGCGCATGAGCGTGTCAATGAACACGTCGTTGTTGGCTGACTTGGCGAAATAGGCATCGCGACGGATTCCGAAACAATCGAACGCACCCGCCAGGATCATGCTCTCCACCGACTTGCGGTTGCAAGCCGTGAGGTTCACACGCTCAAAGAAGTCATAGACCGATGAGAACGGCCCATTCTGTTCACGCTCAGCCACGAGGGCAGCCACAGCGCCTTCGCCCACGCCCTTCACCGCCACCAGTCCGAAGCGGATGTCGCCCCGCTCATTGACCGAAAACTTCATCCTACTCTCGTTGACGTCAGGTCCGTAGGTGTTGACGCCCATGGCCTTCGACTCATCCATGAGCTTACGGATTTCACTGATGTTCGCCACGTTTCTCGACATCACGCCCGCCATATACTGGGCTGGGAAATTGGCTTTGAGGAATGCCGTCTGGTAAGCCACCCATGAATAGCAAGTGGCGTGGCTCTTGTTGAAAGCGTAGGATGCGAATTTCTCCCAGTCAGCCCATATCTTCTCCAAGGTCTTCGGTTCATAGCCATTGGCCTTTCCACCGTTGACGAACTTCGGTTTCAGTTCGTCCAGCTTGTCCTTGAGCTTCTTACCCATGGCCTTACGCAAGGTGTCGCTCTCACCACGGGTGAAGTTGGCAAGCAATCGGGAGAGAAGCATCACCTGCTCCTGATACACCGTGATTCCGTAGGTGTCCTTGAGGTATTTCTCCATGATCGGTATATCATATTCAATCGGCTTCCTCCCCAGTTTGCGGTCGATGAAGTCAGGGATATAGTCCATTGGTCCAGGTCGGTAGAGCGCGTTCATGGCGATGAGGTCCTCGAACACATGAGGTTGGAGCTCACGCAGGTATTTCTGCATACCCGCCGACTCGAACTGGAAGGTTCCGATGGTCCTGCCGTCGCAATAGAGCTGATAGGTGGCCTTGTCGTCGATTGGGATCTCATCAATATTGATTTCCACGCCCATACTGTCGCGGATGTTCTCCACCGCCTCCTTGAGGATAGAGAGTGTCTTGAGTCCGAGGAAGTCCATCTTGATCAGTCCGGTCTCCTCAATAACGTGTCCGTCGTACTGCGTGCACCTCACCTTCTCTTTGGTTTCCTTATCGTCGGCAGTGCTGACCGGCACCCAGTCGCTGATGTCGTCGCGGCAGATGATGGTTCCGCAGGCATGGACACCGGTGTTGCGGACGTTGCCCTCGAGCATCTGTGCGTACTTGATGACGGTGCGGAGGTTTTCGTCAGGCGAGGTGGCGGCATCGTGGATTTCCGGCACGCAGGCGATGACGTTTTTCAGGTTCATCTTCATTCCGTCGGGCAGACGGTCAGGGATGGCCTTGCACAGGTCGTTGGACACCTTGAGGTCCAGCTTTCTCACCCTCGCCACATCCTTGATAGCCAGTTTGGTGGCCATACTTCCGTAGGTGATGATATGCGCCACTTTCTCCGCTCCATATTTGTCAGTAACCCATTGCAGCACTTTTCCACGTCCGTCGTCGTCGAAGTCAACGTCGATATCGGGCAGAGAGATACGGTCGGGATTGAGGAAACGCTCAAAAAGGAGGTCGTATTTCACGGGGTCCACCATGGTGATGCCAAGGCAATAAGCCACCACCGAACCGGCGGCAGAACCACGGCCTGGACCCACCCAAACGCCCAATTCATTGCGGGCGGCATTGATATAGTCCTGCACCACAAGGAAATAGCCAGGGAATCCCATGGTTTTCATGATGTGGAGCTCAAATTTGATCTGCTCACGCACATGCTCAGGCAATGGGTCGCCATAGCGCACTTTCGCCCCTTCGTATGCCAGTTTTGCCAAGTAGTCGGCCTCAAACTTGATTCTGTAGAGTTTGTCGTAGCCACCCAGGCGTTTGATTTTCTTCTCACCCTCCTCACGGCTGAGCACCACGTTGCCGTTCTCATCCTGTGTGAACTCGTCGTAGAGGTCCTGCTCCGTGAGCCGCTGGCGGTATTCCGCCTCCGTTCCGAAGGACTCAGGAATCTCGAAGTTCGGCATGATTGGGTCGTGGTCGATGCTGTAGGTCTCCACTTTGGAGAGTACCTCGAGGGTGTTTTCCAAGGCCTCAGGCACATCGGAGAAGATTTCCGACATCTCTGCCGTGGTCTTGAACCATTCCTGCTTGGAATAGAGCATTCGGTTGGGATCGTCGAGGTCACGTCCGGTGGAAAGGCAGATGAGATGGTCGTGTGCCTCGGCATTTTCCTCATCCACGAAGTGGCAGTCGTTGGTGCACACCAGCTTGATATTGTGTTTGCGTGAAAGTTCGATGAGCACTTTGTTCACCTCCTGCTGAAGAGGGAACGTCTCGCGGTTTGCACGCTGGTTGGGGTCTTTCACCTCATGGCGTTGGAGTTCCAGATAGAAGTCATCGCCGAAGAGGTTCTTGAACCAGAGCGTGGATTCCTCCGCCTGGTCGAGCTCGCCACGGAGGATATGCCATGGAATCTCTCCCGCCAGACAGGCTGAGCATGCGATGATGCCTTCATGGTATTTCTCCAGCTCCGCGTGGTCGGTTCGCGGACGGCTGTAGAAACCGTCGGTCCAGGCATGGCTCACGAGCTTGACGAGATTGTGGTAGCCCTTCTCATTCTTGGCAAGGAGAATGAGGTGCCATCCACCGGAGTCAAGCTTCCCCTCTTTCTTATCCATCGACCGGCGTGCACAGTACATCTCACATCCAAAAATCGGCTTGAAATTGAGGTTTGGATCCTTCTTGTTCACTTTCTTCACATAATTGAAGAACTCTTTGATACCAAACATGTTTCCATGGTCGGTGACTGCCATGCCCGGCATGCCATCAGCAATGGCCTTATCGACCAGCTTACTGATTTTTGCCTGGCCGTCGAGCACAGAATATTGGGTGTGGACATGAAGATGTACGAAACTCATACCGATATGATTTTGGATAAAAAAGTGTGTCGTTTTTGTTTTCTGAACATAGCGGCGCATATGGAAAGGGAGAACCATGCTGCGCCAAGTCCTGTCACTCACTCACAAGGAACTTTCCCTGCGGCGTGAATCCTTCCACAGAGAAATAAATCTGCTTGCAGGAGGAGTTGTTGAAGAACTCCACGGTTGCTCCACCCGAAGCATCGGTCTTCACATTAGGCTCCCAGAAGAGCGTACGGCGGAAATCCTCCATAGGCGGCATCACGCTGTAGTCGTCCATCTCGAATTTGGTCGGCACGTTGAATCCCTGGAAATGTGTGCGACGGATGCCTTTCTCCTTGAAGTAGAATCGCGGATGGGTGTAGATATAGATAGTGACAGGATGCATGGCGGCCAGCTCCGTCGCACGGATAAACTTGGTGTACTGGTCATCATCCTCAGAAATATAGATGCTCTTCACCTCATCCATGAAGTCGGGCATGGACTGTGCGCCGCTCTCATTGCTCGTCCATTCCACAGAGAAGGTGCCTTTGGTGTATTGTGTCACGGTGTTGAACTGATTGTTCATGATCCACACAATCGGACGGTTCTTATACATCAGCCCACCTTTGTAGATGATGTTCTTGTAGTTGTCGGTCACATCGCCGTCCACTGGTTCCAGCTTGCCGACATTTTCAGTGCTGATGAATTCCTCGTCCTCTTCTGCCGCTTGGATTCTGTACATCTCACGAAGTTCGTTGTCGCCTCCAAAGAAACTGTTTTTCTGCTTGAGCCATTCATAGATGGTAGGCAGTGGCTGTCCAAGGTCGTTGATCATGTCGGTGGCCTCATCCACATTGTAATAGACAGTGGAGTGGCGCGCTCCAGTCTGCTCATCATACCATGGCATCCAGCTGTCGTCTGTGAAATAGCGTTTCTTGACTTTCACGGTCGGGATCACATACACGCCGTTGCGTTTGGCGAGGTTTGGATTGTTCTCAGCCTCCTCCGCCTCTTTCTTCGCTTTCACGAAAGCCTCCGGAAGCGGGATTGGCTCGGTCTCGTAAGGAGAGAGATAGCGTGGAGCGGGTGAGAAATGTCGATCGACAGCCACGGTGTAGGCCGCATTCTTATCGTTGTATTTGGTCTGCATCTGCATATTCCACTCACCCTCAATGTCAGGAAGTTTGAAGGCGTAATGGCCCACACTGTCGGTGACGGTCTCGCCCACATAATGCTCACCCTGCTGGTTATAGAGGAACACCTTGAGATCGACGCCCTGCACCGGATGTTTCTTCCTCCATTTGTTCATGTCTTTCATCAGCTCGCCGTGGATATAGAGCTTATCCTCGATAGGCTGCAGATGTCCGAGGTAGCCATCCACGTCCGACCATGGCTTCTTGTCAGTGTAGAGCGACCAGTCATAGCGTCGCCATCCCTGCACCATCATCAGCAGATCGGCTGCCTGACGGTGTTCCTGGTCGTCGGCTTCAAAGTAATAGTCAGGATTCTCAATATATCCCCTCACATCGGACGTGAGTAACATCCAAGTCTGGGCATTGCCCACCTTGCCATCTGTCAGCGTGGCGGCATCCATAGCTGAAAACGAGAGGGAAGAGTTCGGCTGGCTGTTGAGGAACACACGCACCCGAGAGCATGGTCCGAGGGAGCTGTTTTCCATCGTCACCCTCACGCTGTCGTTGTCGGAACGCGGTGGGCAGACGAAGAAAAGACGTTCGGAGAGGATCTGGCCCTTCCCATCGAAAACAGTGAGTTGGTTGACGCCAGGCGCCATGGTGGAGCGGTCGAAGGAGAGTTCCAGCGCCGTCTCAGCGGTGAGCGTGTCGTAGGACACCACCACTCCACGGTTCATCAGCGTGTAGCCCAGCAGCTGCCCTTGATAAGCCTCCGATGCCTTCACCACGGCACTGATTTCATCTCCCAAAGCATTCACATTCAGCACACAGCCCTCCGCTTTGGTCAGAGGCAGGGTGAAGTCCATCCGTTTTCCGCTTTCGGTGGTGATGGTGAGGACATGCTTGCCTGGCGATGGAGTGAGTTCAAACACGCCCCGTCCGCTGGCATCGGTCTGCACGGTGGTGATGTTCTGCCCGTCAGGGCCTGAGAGGATTCCCATCACCTGGGCATGCTTCCCATCTTCGTCACGCACGTCGAAAGCCACGCGCGTGGGCACCCCATCGACCAAGTCGCCTCCCTCGGGATAGAACGCCACTTTATAGGTATTGCTGCTGTTCTTGCTTTTCTTCTTGTTGGGTGTGTAGCCCTCCTCCAGCTTCTGCCGTCCGTCAGGAAGTCGGTGCACATAGCTCAGCTCATCGATTTTGGGTTGTGAATAATCCCCTTCCTTTGCAGGTTTGCGATAGACAGGGAAGACGCGTGAGAAAGCACAGTCGCCACCGAAGTTCCGCATATAGCGTGTGTAGGCACGCACCTCATAGAATCCTGTTCCGAAAATGCTGTCGAGGGCAAAGTCGCCGTTGCCTTGACCGTTTTCCATCTTCACTTTCCTGGTGAGCACCACATCGCCGCTCGGATTGAGCAGTTCCACATACAGCACATGGCTGATGGAAGAGGGTGCACCTGTGTCAGTGCGGATGGCGTAAGCCTTGAAACGCATGGTCTCCCCCTTGAAATAGCCAGTGTTGTCGAAATGGAGATAGACTTTCTCCTGAGGGTTCACTTTGTTGAACAGAATGGCATGCTTGATGTAGTTCACCACGTTGGTGAGCGATGAATCAGATGACACTACAGCCTGACCGGCACTTTGCGCCGACAACTGCAGGGACACAAGAGTCAAAAGAAAAGGCAATACGATATGCTTCTTATTTATCGACATCGTTTTCAAGAATTAAAATGGGTTGATGATTTTCTGGTTCCACCGAAAATTCTATCGCAAAACCAGAATTTATCAACTGCAAATTTACGATTTATTTTTAATTTTAGTACCTTTGCACAGATAAAAGTTATGAACAAAAACCATCCAGACAAGCAATGATGAAGAAACTGTTTTTCGCCGTGTTGTGCATGGCGCTGATTTCTCCGTGTGTGTCGTGCCAAAACACTGGTAAAAAGAGCGGACTGAAAGTTGAGGGAGACGACAGCACTCAGGAGACCATATCCACCACTGACAGTCTTTCCATCCTCGTAGCAGGCGACCTGATGCAGCACATGCCACAGATCAATGCCGCCTACAACAGTTCAACAGGAAAATACGACTACACCGCCTGCTTTGAGCTGGTGAAACCGATTGTGAGCGCCGCAGACCTCGCCATCGCCAACTTTGAGGTGACCATGGGTGGAAAGCCCTACAAAGGCTATCCTTGCTTCTCCGCTCCCGACGAATATCTGGACGGAATCATCGGTGCCGGCTTCGACGTGCTCACCACGGGCAACAACCACTGCCTCGACTCCCGTCAGCGCGGACTGGAGCGGACCATCGACATGATGGATGCGAAGAAAGTGCCGCATCTTGGCACCTACAAGAACGCACAGGAGCGGGAGAAGCAGTATCCACTGCTGGTGGAGAAAAACGGTTTCAGAATCGTGTTGCTCAATTTCACCTACGCCACCAACGGCCTGCGTGTTCAGCAGCCTAACGTGGTGAACTACATCGACACCGTTCAGATTGCCGCCGACATCCAGAAAGCCAAGGGCATGAATCCCGACCTGATCATTGCGATTCCCCACTGGGGCATTGAATACTCCCTCTTGCCCAACAAGCCGGACAAAGATTTGGCCGACTGGCTTTTCAAACAAGGCGTGGACCACATCATCGGCGGTCATCCTCACGTGCTTCAACCGATGGAACGACGCAACGCACAGGCTGCCAACGGAGGCAACCTACTGGTCTATTCTTTAGGCAACTATATCTCCAACCAGTATAAGGACAACACGGTGGGAGGTGCGATGGTAAGGATGGACTTCACGAAACACGACGGAAAGGTGAAACTGGAGAACTATGGCTATATGCTCACTTACTGCTCCCGTCCGCAGACATCAGGCAAGCGCAACTACCGCATCATTCCTGTGGAGATGGACGAGCAGATGAACGCAGGCGACAAGGCCATCCGCGACAAATTCGTGAGAAGCATGAACAACCTGTTCGACAAACACAACGTGGACTTCGGTCCTTACAAGACAAAGTAAGACAAGAACGGTCTGCCTATGACCTGACTATAAACAATTTCATCTAAAGGGATGGTCAGAAGGAAGATTTGGGATTCAAACTATATGGAACTGAAAATCAATCATATCGACGATATCAACGAAGTGGCGCGCCAGTTCGTTGACCAAATGGGCGACCACAAAATCTTTGCCTTCTACGGCAAGATGGGCGTCGGCAAAACCACCTTCATCAAAGCCATGTGTGAGGAGTTGGGCGTGACGGACGTGATCAACTCCCCCACCTTTGCCATCGTAAACGAATATATGGACGGCAAAGGCGAGTCAATCTACCATTTCGACTTCTACCGCATCAAGCGTGTGGAGGAAGTCTATGACATCGGATTTGATGAATATATCTACAGCGGAAACCTGTGCCTGATGGAATGGCCGGAGCTGATTGAGCAGCTGCTGCCAGAAGAGACCGTGAGGGTTGACATCATGGAAAATCCGGACGGCACAAGAGTAATACGGTTCTGAATACCACAGCAAGTTCACAAATCCGGATAGCCCAAGGATATAAAGCCACCGGATTATTTTCCATTACCTTCTTTTTCCTTGCAGGGTGACAAGCGGTATGAGCATCTCCTCCATGCTGATTCCGCCATGTTGGAACGTGTTCTTATAGTAGGACACGTAGTAGTTGTAGTTGTTGGGATAAGCGAAGAATGAGTCGTTCTTCGTGAAGATATAGGTGGTGGAGATATTCGGCGACGGGAGGAACGCCTTATGCGGTTCTTTGATCACGAACACATCTTTTGCATTGTACGACAAGTTTTTACCCAACTTGTAACGCAGGTTGGTATTGGTGTTCCTGTCGCCTATGACCTTGGTCGGGGTATTCACGCGGATGGAGCCATGATCGGTGGTGATAATGACTTTGGCATCGGTGGCGGAGAGTGCTTCAAAGAGTTCCCACACCGGGGAATGTCGGAACCAGGAAGCAGTGATGCTCCTGTATGCCACTTCATCGCTCGCCAGTTCGCGCACCATGGTGGATTCGGTCCGTGCATGGGAGAGCATATCGATGAAATTGACCACAATGACATTGAGACGTTTGCTGCTGAGCTGCCGGAACTGCGACACCAGTTTCTCCGTGTCGGCTGAGTGATTGAGTTTGTAGTAGGCGAACGACTCCTTCCTTCTGTAACGTTCCATCTGCTTCCAAATCAGCGGTTCCTCGTTCAGGTTCTTCCCTTCTTCCGTGTCCTCGTCCACCCACAATTCCGGGTACATATCAGCAATCTGCTTCGGCATGAGTCCTGAGAAAATGGCGTTGCGGGCATACTGCGTGGCGGTGGGGAGTATGGAAAGATAGAGTTCTTCATCGAACGAGAAGAGCCCCGCCAGCTCACGGCTGATGACCCGCCACTGGTCATAGCGGAAGTTGTCGAACACAATAAGATAGACTTGCTCGCCCTCACTGAGCAGCGGGAACACCTTCTTCTTGAAAATGTCCGGACTCATGAGTGGACGTTCGGCAGGATGGTCGAGCCACGACTGATAGTTTTTCGCCACAAACTTGGCGAATCCCTGATTGGCCTCTGCTTTCTGCATCTTCAGCATCTCAGTCATCGGGCTGTTGGCGTCAGCCAGCTCCAATTCCCAGAACACCAGACGCTTATACACCTCAGTCCATTCTTCCAAACTGTAAGAGTCGTTAATCTGCATGCCCAGCTTACTGAAATTCTGCTGGTAGTTGCTGTTGGTCACCTCCGTCTCAATGGCTTTCTTGTGGAGGTGTTTCTTCAAGGTCAGTAGAATCTGGCTGGGATTGACGGGCTTGATGAGATAGTCGGCAATTTTAGCACCGATGGCTTGGTCCATGATGTTCTCCTCCTCGCTCTTGGTCACCATCACCACGGGCATCGACGCATTCAGCTCCTTGATGCGCGAGAGGGTCTCCAATCCGGTGAGTCCAGGCATATTCTCATCCAGGAAGATGAGATCGATATCCCTTTCCTGGCAAATGTCGATGGCATCCTGGCCGTTAGTGGCTTCCACCACCTCATAGCCTTTCTTCTCCAAAAAGATGATATAGGGTTTGAGCAGTTCAATCTCATCGTCCACCCAAAGTAAAACTCCTTCGCTCTTCATAGGTCTGTGTACTGTTAGAATATGTAATCCTCGTCGTCCTCATCGTCCCAGTCGTCAGTCTCTCCGGAATTGTCGATCACTCCGTTCTTAGGATCGACATCGAAGTCCTCCACATTGCCGTCCCATTCTTCGGTTTCCTCTTCCTGCTGCTGGACAGGCTCATCGTCGAAATCTTCCACGTTTCCATCCCATTCTTCCTGCTTCACCGGCTGGGTCTGCTCTTCGGTTTTGACAGGCTCAGTCTTCACAGGTTCAGTTTTGACAGGTTCAGTCTTCACTGGCTCGGTTTTCACTGGCTCGGTCTTCACTGGCTCAGTCTTTGTGTCCGCATCAATATCGTCAAGATATTCTCCGCGGTCTTCTTCCTGCTGGTTCTGGCGATTGTCCTCCTGCTGATTGTTGTTGATGTCGAAATCGTCGAAGAACTCACCGCGCTCTTCCAGTTGCTGGTTCTGGCGGTTGTCCTCCTGCTGATTGTTGTTGGTGTCGAAGTCGTCGAAGAACTCACCGCGCTCTTCCAGCTGCTGGTTCTTTGCAGGCTCATCATCGAAATCATCGAAATCGCCAATCTCCACATCGTCACCTTCTTTCTGTTCTTCCTTCTTCTCCTCCTTCTTTTCCTCTGCCTGCTGCTCCGGAGTCGGGATATTGGCAGGTTCAAAGAGCAGGTTCTCATCAATCTGAGGAATGGAATCCTCCTGGTAGGTGGCATCGAAGAATTCGAAATAGTCGGTGAAGCTCAGTCCACGGTTGACAAGTTTGAGGTCGTGGTCGGATATGATGAAGCACTTGAGTCCTTCCATTTTGTATGCCATCTCCTCGTCTTCCTGCATTTTCTTCAGGTAGAGGTAAGCCTCGTTGAAATTGAGGAACGGACGCACCTGCAGCATATCTACTCCGTCGCCTATTTCAATATTGATATCGAAATTCCTTACTGGGAAGTTCATAAAGTTGTATCTTGCAATCTCGTAGAGGAGCTGATTCTCATTCAGACTGTTGTGTTCGTATGCCACGACAAAGATGTGGATGTCGTCGCGCTTGGCAGTGAATGCAGTGTCGGTGAGGGCAGAGTCGCCGTCAATCAAGAACATGGCTCGGCGATCCCACACGGAGCCCATCTCCATCTTTCCGCTGGCCAAGATCCGTCCTTCCTTCACTCCCTTCACATAGAGTCCGGCAAGTTCGCTGACCGTGCTCTTCGGATACTTCTCCACAATGGACTTCATGAGTGTGAGGAATTCGTTGCGGTTGCCCAGCTCGAGTTGGCTCATGGCCTCAAGGAACATGAACCTTGCTCTGTTGGCACCGTCAGGATATTCCTCGAGTGCATACTGGCTGGTGGTGACCACGTCGCTGAACTGGTTAGCCTTGAAATTCTCGTATGCGTTCTGATAGAGAGAGTCCTCGATTTGCATTCCATAACGTGCCTTGTACTCGAAACGCGGGTCGGAGATGGTCTTCACATGGGCGTTGTCAGGATATTCCGAGATTAGACGGTCCTTGAAGTCAGATGCCTCCAGTTCCTTGCCCTGACGGGAATAGAGCTGGAACATGTTGTAGTAGAGCTCATCCTTACGCTCAAACTCTGGGAAGTCGTTGAGCACACGGTTGAAAGTGCGCTCAGCGAGCGGGAAATTCTCCATCCGGTCTTTGTAGATGACGGCAGAGTTGTAGAGCCCATCCACCAAAGCCGCATTGGAAGCCTCCATCTGCTCATCGGTGAACGGAATGTCTTTCAGATAGTATTCCGGACGGTGTGGGTCATTGGCGTATTCCTCCTGCTTTTTCTTTTCCTCCATCTCCTTCTCGGAAAGTTCCGGCTCATCAGTCTTGGCAGCAGCGCCATCAGCATTCTCCGCACCTTCTTGTGCTTGGGCATCGGGCGACTCAGCATTGCCATCGCTTTCTCCATCTTCACCTCCTTCACCATCTTCTCCTTCATCGCTATCCTCTTCCTGGTCATCGTTGGCCAGCACCGTCTTGTTGGAACGCCGCCAGTCGTCGGCCAACTCACGCTGTCCCCATTTCTTCTGGAATTCCTGACGTCCCGATTCCACAGCCTGAGGATTATAGAAATACCACACGCCTCCACGCTGGTTGCCACGGTTGGCACCGGCATTGATCGCTCCATTACGTCCAGCCATGTTGGCGCCGGCATTATTCGGGCGGTTGGCTTCTGCGGCCTTTTTGGCTTCCTCTTTCTCCTTCTTTTTCACTTCCTCTATCATCTTATGGATCACCTCCATACGCTTGACAGAATCCATGCGAGCCAGATTCTGCAGACTGTCCTGCAGTTCCACAGCCGCTGCGTGCTGATAGAGTTCCTCCAGAATCTTGGTGCGTTCGTCAATGTCTTTATAGTCCTCACGCTCCTTGTCGAAAAGACCCAAGGCACCGGCATAGCAGTCCTTGGCTTTCACGAATTTTTCTTTTTCCCAGTACAATTGGCCGAGATGTAACCACACCACACCCTTCTCCACACCGTTGCGTGTGCTCTTCTCCACTCCGTCGTTGTATGCCCACATGGCATGGAGCGTGTCCTTGTTGGCCAGGTAGATATTGCCGATGGCATAGTACACCTGATCCAGATAGTCTTTGTTCTTCGGGTTCTTCGCCATGGACTTCAGCTTGCGGATCATCTGCTTGCTGTCGGTCTCCGACATCACCTCCGTCATCTTGATCCGTGCGTTGAACGCCAGGTCGTAAGGCGGATTCTTTCCCGGCACCTTCTTGAATGCCTTGTACGCCTCCGCATTCTCGCCCACGGCATGGTAGAGCTGTCCGAGCAGGAAGTACATACGGGCTTTCTGATAGTTTCCCTGCGCCTTCTTAATGGCGTTGCGCAGCAGTGGGATAGCCTCGCGGTATTGCTTGTCGCCAATCATGCAGTCGGCCAACACCGCATCGCGCACCGGCAACCATTTCTCAGGGATGCTGTCGCGTGCGGCCGTTGTCAGCAGGTTTTCCGCATCAAAATACCACTTCAGCTCCGCATAGCACTTGGCTTCCATGATCCTGGCCCTCGCAATGATGTTGGGCTTGCTGAAATAGATGCGCTGGATATAGGCGAAAGTGGATGCTGCCTCCATGTACTCGCCCTTGTGGAACTGTGCCTCGCCCAATAAGAACCAGGCTTTATAGAGGAATGGATTGTACTCTTTCTGGCTGAGCCAAATCTTTTCTTTCTGTGATTTTTTCTTGTTTCTGTTCACTTCCGGCCTTGCCGTAATGCTGTGTCGGCGGATGGTCTTCTGACATTTCTCCACAGCCTTGTCGAAGTTCGACTTGCCCAGCGAGACGGTGTTTTTGTTGCCGGTCATGAAGAGCGGGATGAGCTCTGTGTAGTTATCCTTGTTTCCGGTACGTTGTGCCTCGATTCCCTCCAAATAAGCCTGATGCGCGTTGAAATAGGTGTTGTAGCGTGCCTTGAATGCCTGCACACGACGAGTCATGGCCGTGTTCTTCTTCGTGGAACACGACACCATCAGCATCACTGACAAAAGTATAAGTAAGAATGCTGTATTTCTGCGCATAATAAATATATAACGGAAAATCAGCTCATTTATTACATCCCACGCAAATCTCCTACAATCATAATCACCTCGTTGCGGAGTCCAAGCGGGAGTTCCACGCCTCGCAGCTGGAGGCTGCGCACCCATCCGGCCACCTCGTCCTCACGCATGGTGTAGAGCACGTCACGGAATTCCTCCTCTTCCTCATCTGTGTAGGCATCGCTTTCCTTGCCTTGAAAGCGGTCGAGTTCCTCGTCGTTGTAGTATTCTATTTCCTTGCTCAAAGCTGCCAGCAGACTTTCTTTCTCGCAGACCTCGTGTTGCCCGCAACATTCCATGTCCTGCACCTGCTTGACCGACGGCAGTTCATCGATTTCCCCCTTCTCCAGCTTTTGCTGAAGACGGCGATTGCGGATGATGCCTGCCACCATGGCCACCACACCCAGAATAATCAAACCAAGAACAAGATAAAACATAATATCGATGATAAAAAAAGTTTGTATGATTTTAAGAAGGCTACATTATCTTCCGATGGTGAAGCCCGCCGACTCGAGGTCATTCCAGAAAGCTGGATATGACTTGCTCACCACTTCAGGGTGGTTGACACGGATGGTCCCCATTTTCAGGCAGCATGGTGCGAACGCCATGGCCATGCGGTGATCATCATAGGTGTCAATAGCCACTTGGCTCAGTTCTTCCACACTGAGCTGCTTATGGTCTCCGTCCCATGAAAGTTCGCTGTCATGGGCATCTTTGAGTGTATAGCCCAACTTACCCATTTCCACCTTCAGCGCGTTGATCCGGTCAGTTTCTTTTATTTTCAGGGTGGAAAGACCAGTGAAATGGAACGGAACACCCATCATGCAGCATGTCACCACAACCGTTTGTGCCAAATCCGGCTGATTCACGAAATCATACTCAAACCGACCAACAGGGATTTGAGCCTTTCGAAGGCGCGCACAACTCACACCCTCATGTTCTAAAAATTCAGTAGAAATTCCTAAATGTGCGAAAATCTCCGCCACTGCACTGTCGCCCTGAAGACTGTTGGCAAAAAGACCAGGCAGCAACACCTCTTCCACGTCATCGCTCAAGGCGAGAATCTCATACCAGTAACTACAACCACTCCAATCTCCTTCAACCATAAAAGAGCGTTTGCGGTATGCCCCATGCTCCACACGGAGCGTATGGTCATCAGTCCAGCCTGCTGAAGCGCCGAAATCCCGCATCAGCGACAAGGTCATATCAATATAAGGACGGGAAATCACCCGGCCGGTGAGATTCAACGTCAAGCCTTCGAGCATATAAGGCGCCACCATGAGCAAAGCTGAGATATACTGCGAGCTGACATCGCCACGCAGAGAGACAGTACCGCCTTTCATCGATGGATTTCCGCAAATGCTCAAAGGAGGAAAGCCATCATTCTCCAAGTAATCAATCTCTGCTCCCAACTCACGCAATGCATCCACAAGCACGCTGATCGGCCGCTGACGCATACGCTCAGAGCCGGTGATGACATGAGTTCCTTCGGTCAGGGAAAGCAAGGCGGTAGAAAACCGCATAGCCGTGCCAGCTGCGCCTATGTCAACCACATCGGGACGGGACGTCAACCAATGCACCATCACACGCGTGTCATCACAATCAGAAATATGCTGCGGCAAGGAAGAATTTCCAGACAAAGCATTGATTATCAAGACCCTGTTACAAATACTCTTAGAAGAAGGAACAGTGATTTCAATCTTGCGATGGAGTTGATTTCCTGAAATCCAAATCATACTTCAAAATTTTATACAAAGATAGCAATAATTATTTAATAATGAGGAATTAGGAATAATTATTTCCTTTGGGGCAGCAACACTGTTGCTGGGAATCCCTGCGGTATTACTCCTTTGTGAAGCTAAAGCTTCAGCCGTCGCAAACCGAGCTCCTATTCCGCTC
>JAEEGI010006444.1_pt1 | contig 26519 bp, 19 predicted proteins | sample 8958751 | NCBI WGS metagenome assembly JAEEGI01 (sample SAMN16246545, study PRJNA631951) | gut metagenome | biome: gut microbiome; feature: rumen; material: KS-attached | host: Bos | place: Iran: Karaj | collected 2018-10 | reverse complement strand
AGGCGTCCGTGGAGCCGCTCTATTACGGAAATCAATACTTTATATTCGTCTATAAGGTCTATCGCGATATACGCCTGGTCGGCGCTCCTCCGAGTTCCATCGGCAAGTTCGGGGGCGATACGGACAACTGGATGTGGCCTCGGCATACAGGTGACTTCTCCATGTTCCGTATCTTTGCGGGGAAGGACAACGAACCGGCGGACTATGCCCCCTCGAATGTGCCGTTCAAGCCGCGGAAGTTCTTCAAGATCTCCACTTCGGGCGTGAAAGAAGGGGATTTCACTTTCATCTACGGCAATCCCGGCTCGACCCAGGAATACATCACGGGTGAGGCGGTCCGGTGGATTGGGGAAGTGGCTGATCCCGAGCGGATTGAGCTGCGTGACTTAAGACTCGGCATCATCAAGTCTTACATGGCGCAGAGTCAGGAGCTGCGCATCCGTTACAGTTCCCGTGCGGCCTCGGTGGCCAATGCTTGGAAGAAGTGGCAGGGGGAGAGCTTGGGCATACGGCGGATGAAGACGGTCGCCGCCAAGAAGGCCTATGAGGAGCGTTTCCGGAAATGGGCTGCCGGGACGGATTACGAGGGCGTAGTGGACAGGATCGACTCTCTGCTGCGCCTGCAGGAGCCTTATGATTTCGCGCGTTTCTACTACCAGGAGACGGCCTCACAGATCGATCTGCCGAAGTTCGCGGCGGGCATTGTGAAGGGGCTGTCGGAGGATTCGGAAAAGGTAGCCGCTTCGTCGGAAAGCTTCTACGCCAATTACAGTCCGGAGATGGACAAGGAGACTTTCGTGGCGATGATGGACATGTTTGAAAAGCGTGTGCCAGAATCGTTTAAGCCTGACTATTTCAAGGAGCAGATGAGCCAGTACGGGACGGTCTCCGCCTGGGCGGACGCCCTCTTCTCCGAGTCGATATTCGCCGACCCGGAACGGGTGGCGGCCCTAAAGAAGAAGGACCTGGCGGCCTTGAAGAAGGATCCCGTCGTGTGCTTCGACAGCGCCTTTTCCGGCTGGTACCAGCGGGACGTCCTGCCGGAGTGGAAGCGCCTGGGCGTGGAGACGAACCTGCTGATGCGGGATTATATGCGGGGGCAGATGATGATGGGAGGGGACCGGGACTTCTATCCGGACGCCAACCTGACGCTGCGGGTAGCCTACGGACATGTGGAAGGCTATTCTCCCTCCGACGGGGTCTATTATACGCCGGTTTCGACACTGAGGGGCGTGATTGAAAAGGACAACCCGGAAATCTTCGATTATGACATTCCGCAGTCGCTGCGGGACCTGTATGCGAAGTCTGTCGCGGAGGATCCGGCGGGTGTGGGGATGGGCAATGTGCCGGTCTGTTTCCTGGCGACCAACCATACGACGGGAGGCAACAGCGGTTCGCCTGTGATCAACGCCGAAGGAAACTTGATCGGCATCAACTTCGACCGGGTCTGGGAAGGGACGATGAGTGACATCGTCTTCGATCCGGACTATTGCCGCAACATCTCCCTGGACATCCGCTACCTGCTTTTTGTGGTCAAGGAGCTGGGCCATGCGGATCATATCTTGAATGAAATGACGTTTGTTAATTAGTTGGATAAGAATATGAAACGTATTATTTTCCTTTGTTGTTCCCTGCTGCTGTCCGGAGCCTTTGCGCTGGCACAGAATGAGAAGGTGGTGACACCCAGGACGGTCAATCCGGAGGCGGTCCTCGTCGATTCGCTGCAGACCGGGGTCCGCGTCGCCGGAGTCCCCTCGACCGGGAGCAGCTCCGGGCGCTGGTATGTCGGCCTCGGTGGCGGCCTGGACTACTCCTCTGTGACGGGCTGGTATGTCGATATCAGTCCGGATATAGCCTATAAGGTCAGCAATTCCCTGTTCGTAGGCGGAATCCTGTCTTATTCCTATCATAATGGCGAGAGCCTGGCCGGTTTGATCCCTTATGCGCGCTGGCATATCATCCCGCTGGGGAAGGCTGTATCCATCTACGCGAAGGCTTATGCACCGGTCCAGTTCTGGACGGACTATCTGCATGTCGGTGCCCGCATCAAACCGGGTCTGGCGATCCGTCTTTCCCCCGGAGTTTATGTGATGGGAGCCTTCGGATCGGCCGGATACTCGTATTATCGCTCCGGTGGGGTCTCGACGCAGGGCTGGGTCTCCCGCTGGGACACCGATACCCTCGAAATCGGGATATTCTTCAATATGTAACAAAAAAGTTAATAGAATAAACAAGTTTGTTTCTCCTGCTGATTTTTAAGTAGTTTGCCTTGAAAAAGTTCCTGAAATTTGTCCTGATCAAGATTCCGGTCGCGTTCGTCCTTCTGAGCCTGGCCCTGGTCTTGCTATTCAAATTTCTGCCTGTTTTGGGCACCCCATACATGCTTGTCGACGCGATCGAGCACCGGGGAGACCCCGATTATCATCTTCGTCACAAGTGGGTCCGTTTAGAACGGATTTCGCCGCAACTGCGGATGGCTGTCATTGCCGGAGAGGACCAGCGTTTCGTCGATCACAACGGTTTCGATATGACCGAAGTCCGTAAGATGTGGAAGGATCACCGGGAAAAAGGGAAACGGATCCGTGGCTGCAGCACCATCTCCCAGCAGACGGCCAAGAATGTCTTCACTTTCTGCACCGATACGGCTCTCCGAAAGGGGCTGGAGGCTTGGTGGACCTTCCTGATCGAGAAGATATGGGGCAAAGAACGGATCTTGGAGGTTTATCTGAATGTCGCCGAGATGGGGTATGGGACTTTCGGGGCCGAGGCGACGGCCCGGCGCTATTTCGACAAAGCGGCTTCCGAGCTGAGCCGGTCCGAGGCGTCCCTGATCGCGGCCTGTCTTCCGAATCCGGTGGTATACCGGGTGGACAAGCCGTCGCAATATGTCTTAAATCGTCGGAAATCCATTTCTTCGTCAATTGGGAAATTGGCTTATCCTGAATATATTAAGAGCACTAAGTTGAAGAAATGAATTGGAAGGCGGGAACATATATCGGATGTGAACTGCTGGAGCCTTACGCCTCTCTGGCCTTCACCGCCGTGCCCGTGGAAGGGGAGATCCTGGAACGGATCAGCGGTGTCTCCTACAAGCCCGGTTCTTCCTTGCCTGCCGGGCAGTTGCGCTACCTGCGCATTCCGCATTATCCGCTCATCCACGGGGATATCGTCCTGGGGGAGATGATCTGCAATGAGGCCATCGCAGAGGATTTGCTGGCCATTTTCAAGGTGCTTTTCGACCGCCATTATCCCATCGCCCGCATGCAGCTGGTGGATGATTTCGGAGGGGATGATGACGCTTCGATGCGGGCCAACAACAGCTCTTGTTTCAACGACCGCCCGAAGTCCTGGTCCCGTACCGAGAAGTCCAAGCATGCGCTCGGACTGGCGGTGGACATCAATCCGTTTTACAATCCGTTGGTGCGTGTCAGAGGGGGTGTCATGCATGTGTTTCCTGCCGAAAGCAGGGCTTTCGCTGACCGGACACAACCCTTTGACTATAAGATATCTAAATCAGACCTTTGCTATAAGGAATTCATCGCCCGCGGCTTCCGCTGGGGCGGGGCCTGGGCTTCCAGCCAGGACTATCAGCACTTCGAGAAATAGCGCTTAGATGTTGGCGATGCTCATGATGTCGGCGAAGACGCCGGCGGCCGTGACGTCCGCACCGGCGCCGTAGCCTTGGATCAGCATCGGGTGCAAGTGGTAACGCTCCGTGGTGAGCAGGATGATGTTGTTGGAGCCGTCCAAGACATAGAAAGAGTGGCCCTCCGGGATTTCCCGCAAGGAGACGCTGTATCGCCCATTCTCCATCTTTGCGACGAAACGCCAGCGCTTGTGTTCGGCTTCCAGCCGCTGCCGCTCTTTTTCGAACTGGGCGTCCAGAGAGGGGAGTTTGGTCCAGAAGTCCTCCATGGAGCAGGCGAAAAAGTCGTCCGGTACGAAAAGATGGGCCTCGACATCCGACTGTTCGACCTGATAGCCGGCCTCCCGGGCGAGGATGACGAGCTTGCGGATCACATCCTTGCCGGAGAGGTCGATGCGCGGATCCGGCTCTGAGAAGCCCTGCTCCTGCGCCATCCGGACCGTCTGGCTGAAGGGGATGTCGGCGGCGATCTTGTTAAAGATGAAATTGAGCGTTCCGCTGAGGACGGCCTCGATCTTTTCGATGCGGTCGCCGCTGTTCTTGAGGGCGTTGATGGTGTTGATGACCGGCAATCCGGCCCCTACGTTCGTCTCGAAGAGGAACTTCACGCCACGCTTTAGGGCAGTCTCCTTAAGGTCCTTATAATTAGCATAATCCGAGGAGGCTGCAATCTTGTTCGCCGTGACGACGGAGATGCTGTGCGTGAAGAAATCCTTATAGAGGGCGGCGATCTGGGGACTCGCCGTACAGTCGACGAAGACCGAGTTGAAGATGTTCATTCCGATCACCTCGTCGCGCAGGCGCTCGGGGGTGATGTCGATGCCTTCCGTCTCGAGCCGCTGCCGGTAATCTTCGCTGTCCACGCCATCACGGCTGAAGAGCGCTTTCGTGCTTCGGGCGATGCCGACGATGTTGAGTTTCAGGTTGCGTTCCCGCATCAGGCGCTCCCGCTGGCTGCGGATCTGGCTGATCAGCTTGCCGCCGACCGTGCCGATGCCGCAGATGAAGAGGTTAAGCTCCTGGTATTCAGAGAGGAAGAAGCTGTCGTGGATGACATTGAGTGACTTGCGCAGGTACTTTTTCTCCACGACCATCGAGATGTTGTAGTCCGAAGAGCCCTGGGCGCAGGCCAGCACGCCGATGCCGTTGCGGCCGAGGATGGTGAACAGCCTGCCGGCGATGCCCTTGGCATACTTCAGTCCTTCGCCGACCACGGCTACGGCGGCCAGGTCCTTTTCGACCGTGGAGGGCCGCATGGCGCCGTGGCTGATCTCCGGGGCGAACTCCGCGTCCACGGTCCTTCTTGCCGCTTCCGCATCTGCGTTGGCGACGCCGAAAGTGATGCCCGTTTCTGAGGAAGACTGGCTGACCAGGAAGACGCTGATCTCCTGCCGCGACAGGGCGCCGAAGAGGCGGCTGTCGATACCGATCAGGCCGACCATCGAAGGGGCGCTCAAAGTGACGAGCGCGATGTCGTCGATGGATGAGATGCCGGTGACAGGGCGGGGATCCGGGTTGTCGCGGCGTATCGTCGTACCCTTGGCGGAAGGATTAAAGGTGTTCTTGATCTGAACGGGGATATCTTTCGGATAGACAGGATATAACGCCGGCGCATAAATGACTTTTGCCCCGAAGTTGCAGAGCTCCATCGCCTCCGCGAAACTGAGCGTATCGATGACATAAGAGGTCTTGATGATGCGCGGGTCGGCGGTCATGAAACCGTCCACGTCGGTCCAGATCTCAAGGGCTTCCGCATCGAGCGCGGCTGCCAGGATGCTGGCCGTATAGTCGGAACCGCCGCGGCCGAGGTTGGTGATCTCTCCGCTCTTGCTGTCCCGGGCGATGAAGCCGGGGACAACGGCGATGCCGCTGAATCCGGAGAAAGTCTCCCGCACGAGCTTTTCCGTCTCGTGGCTGTCCAGCAGATGCCGTCCCTGCTGCGGGAAAGTGCGGATGAAATCCAGGGCATCGTACAGAGCGGCGCCGTCGATCAGTGCCGTTACGATGGCGGAAGAAAGGCGTTCGCCGTAGCTGACGATTTCACAGCGGGTCTTTTCCGGCAGGACCTTGAGGGTGCAGACGCCGTCCAGGCGGGTCCTGAGGCGGGCCAGTTTCTCTTCCAGCGTCTGGCTCAATGCCGTGGGAGCGCTTTCGAACAGATCGTTCAAGATCGCACGGTGCCTGGCTGCGAGGGCTTCGAAGGCCGCGACATAGGCGGTGTCACCCTTCTCCGCCATCCCGGCGGCTTCCAGCAACTGGTCGGTGACGCCGCCCAGGGCGGACACCACCACGATGACGCTTTCCGGGCGTCCTTCGACAATATGCTTGACTTGTTGCAGGGCCTCGGCCGATCCGACCGAACTGCCGCCGAATTTCAGGACTTTCATAGTACGCTACTAACGAAAACTTTGCAAGTTAAAAAAAAACGAGTCGAAATACAACTCAGATATGGGGAAATGCTAGGACCCCGTCAGGACCTGAGCCTTTGCCGGAAACGATTCGGGTGCCAAAGAAATGCTCTTTGACACCCGAAAAGAGGGAGACAACCCGTTCTTTCTGTGTTAGTTAGAATTCGGGATTCTGATCCGTTGATTTGGAAAGGGCCGAATTGGTATCAAACTCACTGTCCGGAAGCGGAAGGATATAGAAAGCCCGTTCGCTGTACTGGGGATGAACCTCCTTTACCCAATCCTCCGGGAACCGGAGCATATAGGTAAGCTCGATTCCAGCCTCGGTATGGAAACTCCTCAGACCTTCCTTGAAGATTTCTTTCAGTAGTTCCTCCTTCGTGCTGATGGCGTCGAATTCCGTGAAATCGGTCACTCCGGCGGCCTGTTCGACCGTCTTGACGAGCGCCTTGGCCTGCGCGACGTTCCCTGTTGACCTCAGAATCCCTTCCGCCTCGAGCATGTACGCTTCGGAAAGACGCATTTCGAAGCATGTCTCACCCGCGGTGTTGGAGTTAAATCTGCCAGCCATCGTGTAATGCTTCAGTGGGATATACCCATTATTGTATCCATCGTCATCGTACGCCATGATTTCGCTGCGCCGGGTGTCGGACTCGGCAAAGAGTTCCACGAGGTTGTCGTTCAGCCAGAATTGGTTCCATGTTTCATACCTGTGATAGGCCATCCTGACTGAACTCTGGCCCTGTTTCGGCTTAATTCCGAAAATGACCTCCTTGCTGTCGAGTCCGAGTTGGTGGAAGATGTCCGAAGTATGCTCCTCCAAAGCGTAGGCCCCGTCGCTGATGATATCACGGCATAGGGATGCGGCGTCAGAATAGTCGTTGCCTTCGCCTCTCATCATGAGAACGCGGGCTTTTGCAAGCTTCGCGACATTCTTGCTGACATAGTAATTGGGCCGGCTTTCGGCGGCATCCGCAATGGCATCATCCAAGTCTTTGAGGATGGCGTCATACGTCTCCTTTACCGTACTTCTGGGACAATCGACGTTGCCGATTCCGGTTTCAGAAGTACGGAGGATGATGCCGAACTTGCTGTTCACGTCCCAAGTGTATCCGAACAGCTTGAAAATCGTCGTATGGATCAATGCGCGGAGCGTCTTGGCCTCGGCGATGATTTCCTTCTTCCGGTTGCCGTTGAACAACTTGTCATCCGCATTGCCGGCAGCAGCAATAACATAGTTCGCGGCAGCCAGCTGCCGGTAGTACGTCTCCCACAGGGGGGCGATATATGGACCTGCGGACTCACCGTGGATGATAAGATATCCGTTATCTTCGTCGTAAACCATGCCGGCGAAAGTGGCTGGGAGGATCTCCGTATAAATCGGATTCCCGGCACTTTCAATGTTGTAATAATCCGGGCTGCAAAGCGCATAACTGTAGTACGCACCGTTGAGCGCCACTTCCGCTGAAGAAGCATCAACGATGAGGTTGTCATAGACCTTAGACTGTCCGGGTACGGCGTTGAGTTGCTTGTCACAGGAACTGAAGGTTGCGGTCATTGACATCAAGACCGTCATCAGACTGATATATTGAATCTTTTTCATGATGCTTCGTATTTAGAATCCAAGGCGGGTGCCGATAGAGAATGTCCTGGACATGGGATAGGTGGTGAGATCCAGGCCTCCTCCACCGATGCTGTAAGGATTATCCGTAATCGCCGGATCGGCTCCCGGATATTTGGTGAGCGTGAACAGGTTCCCGGCTGAGACATAGAAGGTCGCGTAGCGCATGTTGACGGACTTGACCAGCCTGGCCGGCAAGTCGTAACTTAGAGACAGCGCGTTCATCCTGAGATAGGATGCGTCATAGACGTTCAGGCTGCTGAGCATGTGGCGTCCCGTCGCATGCAGGATGGGCCTGTTGCCCGTTCCCGCATCGAGGATCCGTACGCTGCGGTTGGCGATGCTGTCGAACTTCATGTCAGAGAGGTCTTTGACAAGCAGCAGTTCATTCCCGTAGGAATAGGTGAATGAGGCATTGAGTTTCCAGTTCAGATATCTGAAGGAGGTGGAGAAACCGCCATAGAAATCAGGCGTGCTGCAACCCACGACGTCCTTGTAATCCCTGTAACGTTCGTTCAGGGAGAAAATGGGAGATCCGATGCCGAGTGTCGGATAATCGGAAGCCCAATAGCCGACCCTTCTTCCATTGAAACGCTCCTTGTAGGCGTCCAGTTCCGCCTGCGTATGAATTATTCCTTCAGCTACATAAGCATAGAGAAGACCGAGCGGCTCTCCTTCCTTGAGGATGGTTGCACCGTCGACAAAGTCTTTTCCTCCGGAGAGTTTAAGGACTTTGGAGATGTTCCGGGAGATGTTGAAATCGAAGTGCCACAGGAAATCCTCTGTCTTCACGATGTCGGTGTAAAGCTCCAGTTCGAGACCTTTGTTCCCGATGGATGCATAGTTGGCGATGGCCTCATTGAAGCCGCTGCTGGGCGGAACGGAAATGTTGTAGAGCGCATCATCCGTCGTTTTCCAGTAGCCGGCGACGGTTCCGCCAAGCCGACCTCTGAAGAAGGAGAAGTCAAGGCCGAGGTCTTTCTGGAGCGTGGATTCCCATTTGATGCCTTCGTTGCCAAGCTGGATGGGATACATGGCGGACAATCCAGCATAAGATCCTGGCGCGAACAATGTCATGTACATATAGTCATCGATGTTCTGCGTCCCCGTCTTTCCTATACTGGCCCGGATCTTGAGTTCGTCGATCCAACGGGCCCCTTTCATCCAATCTTCCTCACTGATCCTCCATGCCACGGCACCGGACGGGAAGTAGCCGGTGCGGTTAGCCTTGGCAAACTTCGACGAGGAGTCGGCACGGCCCGTGAAGGTGAACAGATACCGGTCCAATAGAGTGTAGTTCACGCGAAGGAAGAAAGAGAGCAGGGCATTCTGCATGGAAGGATTGGCTCCCTTGACAGATGCCGGAATAACGGCGGAACTCAATCCGTTGAGGAACTCATCGTCGGGATACTGGGTTCCGCTGGCGGAGAAGAAACTTGCGCGCCTTGTTTCCCAAGCGTGTCCCAGGACTGCGTCCAGGTGATGGATGCCCTGGAAGATCTTGTTGTAAGAAAGGGTGTTCTCCCAGAAGACTCCCGTCGTATTGGATTGGGCTTCCGTTCCGCTGCCGCCTTCGAATTCCTGAATACCATTCTCGCTTCCTACCATCAGGTAGCTGGGAATGTAGTTCGACTGGTTGTAATTTTTGAAATCAAAGGATGCGGCCGTCTTGAATACCAGTTCATCCATGAATCGGTACTGGAGGCCCAACGTCCCCTTGAACGTATAAGTCTTCGCAGAGTTGACGGCAGAAGCGACGGCGAGCGGATTCTGGTAACCGAGATACGAACTTGAGAAGCCGGCGCCGATCGAGGTGTTGTCCAGCGACATATAATTGGCCAGTGAGCCGTCATCGTTGTACGCGGCAAGAATGGACGGAGCAGCCAGCGCCTGCCCATAGGAGCCGTTCGTCACGTCGTTCTCCGTGAGGCCGAAATGGACATTGATATTCGCGCTGAGTTTCTTGGTGAGGTCATTGTCCAGGCTGAGTTTGCCGGCATATCTCCGGAAACCGGTATTCAGGATGGTTCCTTGCTGGTTCGTATAGGACAGGGAAGCATAGTAACGGGAAGTCTGGCTGCCGCCGGACATGGACACGTCCGCATTGTGCGTGGCGCTGTTGCGGAGCAGCAGGGAAAGCCAGTCCGTGTTTGCATTATTGATCGTCCCGAGTTCCTCATATTTCTTTTTGAGGGTGGCGACGGTCCGGTCATAAGAACTGACATACTCTTTGTTGGCCTCCAGGTTCGCGAGGGAGTTCTCGATAGCCGTCTTGTATGCTGCGATGTACTGGTCGCCGGTCAACACCTGCTCTGGATGCGGGATACCGTAACCGAAGTTGTAGTTGAAACTGATCTGAGGCTTTGTGTTCCGGCTGCCGCGCTTGGTCGTGATGATGACGACACCGTTGGCGGCCTTGGATCCGTAGATGGCCGTAGCGGAAGCGTCCTTCAGGATGGTCATGCTTTCGATGTCATTCGGATTCAAACCGGCCAGCGAGTTCAGACTTCTCGTATAGGCCTCTCCGGTCGCCTCGATATCATTGCTCCCGGTCGCCGTGTACATATATGAAAGATCCGAACTGGCTGCGATGTAATCATTGTTGATTTCCGTCGGAATGCCGTCGATGATATAAAGCGGATCGACGCCTCGCTGAAGCGAGGAACCGCCGCGGATGCGGACCCGGATTCCTCCGCCCGGCGCTCCGTCCGCTTTCGTGACCATGACGCCGGACGCCTTACCCATGATCGCGTCGTCAAAGGTCGTGATGGGGCGCGTCGTGAGATCCGTCATGTCTACGGAGGCAACGGAGCCGGTCAGATCCTTCCTCTTCGTTGAACCATAACCGACGACAACAGCGTCATCGATGATCAGTTTGTCTTCGGCCATCTGGATATCAATGACCGGTCTTCCGGAGATGGGCTCCACCAGCGTCTGCATGCCGAGAAGCATGAACTCCAAAGACGCGGTCTTTGGATCCGGAACGTTGACGGAATAGTTTCCGTTCAAGTCCGTCGTGCCAAATGCACTGGCGCCTTGAACGCTCACGGTTACGCCGACGAGCGGCTGGCCCTGGGTGTCGGTGACGGTTCCTTTGACTTTCTGGCTGGATTGTGCAGCGGCGGGCTGCCACAAAAGCGCCAGGAGCGAAAGGATCATCAGCACTCTGCCGAGGACACGATGAATAGATTTACTTTTCATAGATCAGAACTATTTTGAAAGTGAATTAAGATTGAATGCTCAATCAAAAACAGCGGATAAAGCCTCAGCCAGTTTTTCGTGTTCCATCTTTCCAATGATGTTCCCATCCCTGTCAATCAGAAAAAACGCGGGAATGAAGTGGACGGCATAGTCGGTTGAGACACGGGATGGTTTCCCTTTCTCCGGGAATTCATCTATCAACTGGATCCAGGAGGTCCCGTCCTTTTCTATGGCCTTTTTCCAAATGCTCTCATCCGTGTCATTGGCCACACCGACAATCTCGAGACCTTTGTCGTGATACTGGGAATAAAGTTCTTTGAGCCCGGGCATGCCCTCACGGCAAGGGATACACCAGGATGCCCAGAAATCGATCAGGACAAACTTCCCGCGGAGCGAAGAGAAGGTAAAGTCTTCTCCGTGGACGTCTTTCAAAGTGAAATCCGGGGCCGGACAGCCGGGTGCCACACGTTTCCTGGCTTCCAATTCTTTCTTGGCTTCTTGAGCGAGAAAGGATGCTTGAACGCTCTGGGAGAAGCCGGAAAAAACGGAATCATAAACTTCCAACGGAGCATCCGAGAAATACATGCGGGACAGGTATGCCGCTGCTTCGAGATCCTTTGACTCGGCAATGAGCTTTCTACGTGCTTCAAGATCCTGTCCCAAGGCGCAGAAGGCGGAAAAGAATATGTTGTTCGGTCCGCCGGTATAGCCCGGCTCACGAATGCTGGCAAGATCCCCGAACATCCCGTCTTCGACAGCCTCTGAGGAGTCCATATGGATGTTTATAGGAGCGTTTTCGACAAAGATCGAGGTGGCGATGCCCATTCCTTCGTCGGGGATAAGGGCAAGGGTACCCAGGACCACATCTTTCACCCGTCCCTTCAACGTGAAGCGTCCCTTTTGGAATGAAACGGTGTCACTGACCCTTTCTCCTTCCGGAGTCTTATAAGTCAGGACGGCCTTCCCCTCCGGGATATCGGTGGTGCCTTCAATGAGATAACCTTCTCTTGAACAGGCGAATAACGCCATGGATGCGGCGAATAGCAGGATAAGATGTTTCATAGGTCAGGAAAGAAAAAACGGAGACTATTTCAATTTCCGGTTGGCGTAATGGGCGATGACGTCGGGGACCTGGATCTCATAGGACGGATTGTCCAGCAAGGATGAGGTCAGGAGCATGTCGGCCGTCGTACGGTTGGTCGCAAAAGCGATGTTGTACAGCGCTGCAAGGCGGGTGAGGGCCGAGACGTCGTTCTGGTGACCCTGGACAATCAGGTTGTCGCAGAAGAAGATCAGCATGGTGATCTTCTTCTCTGCGATCATGGCACCGATCTGCTGGTCGCCGCCGAGGGGGCCGGAGAGCAGACGGGTCACCTTCCCCTTGAAGGGGCGGCTGCCGTCTTCAAGCTCGATCTCTTCAATCAAGCGGCCGGTGGTGCCGGTGGCAAACAGCGTATGTTTGGACAGGAGGCCATAGTTGAATTTGGCCCAACTGATAAGCTCCTCTTTTCTGCCGTCGTGCGCGACGAGAGCGATGTTCATGCTTTTCATAATCTATTCATGTTTAAGAGTTTGCAATGCGGTGACCAGGGTGTCGACCTGTGCTTCGGTCGTGGCCCAGCTGGTGCAGAAACGCCAGGCGTCGCGACCGTCGGGGGTGCGCGTCCAATACTCAAAGCCGAATTCCTCGCCCAGTTTGTGGGCCTGCTCCTCGCTGAGGATGGGGAAGACCTGGTTGGTCCCGCCTTCGATAAGCAAATCGAATCCGGCAGCCCTGAAGGCGGCGCTTAATTTGTCAGCGAGCCGGTCGGCTTGACGTGCCAATTTGAAATAAAGGCCATTTTCCATGAGCGTCTCGAACTGGATGCCCAGCAGGCGTCCTTTGGCCAGCATGCCGCCGCCTTGCTTGATGCAGTAGCGGAAGTCGCGGGCGAGTTCCTTGTTACGGAAGACCACGGCTTCTCCGAACAGCGCGCCTTGCTTGGTACCGCCGATATAGAAGACGTCGGCGAGGCGGGCGATGTCCTTGAGTAACAGGCGACTGCGGGAAGATTCCAGGCCGTAGCCGAGGCGGGCGCCGTCGATGAAGAGCGGCAGCTCCCAATCGCGGCAAGCTGCGCTGATCTCTTCCAGTTCTGACTTGGAATAGATCGTGCCCAGTTCAGTGGGGAAAGAAATGTAGACCATGCCAGGCTGGACGATATGCTCGTGGTTGGCGTCATGCCAGTGGTCTTCCAGTGCGGTGCGTATCTGTGCGGCCGTGATCTTTCCGTCGGTCGTGGGGAGAGGAAGGACCTTGTGGCCGCCATGCTCGACGGCGCCTGTCTCATGGGCATTGATATGACCCGTAGCGGCGCACAGGACCCCTTGGAACGGCCTCAGCAAAGAACCGATGACCGTGGCGTTGGTCTGTGTCCCGCCGACCAGGAATTGCACATCCGCATCCGGGGCGTCGCAGGCAATGCGGATCATTCCCGCCGCCCGTTCGCAGTGCGGATCTTCGCCGTAACCGACACACTGTTCGAAATTGGTTTCCTGCAGTCTCTGAAGGATGGACGGATGACAGCCTTCGAGGTAGTCACATTCGAAATGGATCATGGGATTTGTTAGTTCGTTCCAAATTGCAAATGTAGCTTGAAAATCGTAAATTTGCCATCCCTAAATCGGATAAATGATGAAAACAATACCTGTTTTACTCCTGACCGGCTATCTCGGCAGCGGAAAGACCACTCTTGTCAATAAGATTCTTATGAACGGCAAAGGCATCAAGTTCGCCGTGATCGTCAATGATATCGGTGAAGTCAACATCGACGCCGACCTTATCGCGAAGGACGGGATCGTAGGCAAGAAGGACGAGTCGCTGGTCGCACTCCAGAACGGCTGTATCTGCTGCACCTTAAAAATGGATTTGGTGGAACAATTGCGTGAGATCGTCTCGATGCAGAAGTTCGATTACATCGTCATCGAGGCGAGCGGCATCTGCGAGCCGGAACCCATCGCCCGCACGATCTGTTCCATTCCCATGATGGGAGACGAGTATGTCAAGGATGGTGCGCCGCGGCTGGACTGCATCGTTACGGTGGTGGATGCCCTGCGGATGCGGGATGAATTCGGCTGCGCCAAAGACCTGCTGCGGGGCAACCTGGACGAGGAAGACATTGAGAACCTGGTGATCCAGCAGGTGGAGTTCTGCGACATCGTGCTGCTCAACAAGGCTTCGATGATTTCAAGGGAAGAGTTGGGCAAGATCCGGGAAATCATCCGCGCGTTGCAGCCCAAGGCTGAAATCATCGAATGCGATTACGGCGACGTGGAGTTGGAAAAACTGATCTGGACTGAGCGCTTCAACTACAATTCCGTTTCCGCCTCGGCGGCCTGGATCAGCGCCGTGGAAGGGCACATGGAAGAAGAGGATGATGACGACGATGATGATGACGACGAGCACGAGCATGAGCATGAGCATGAGCATGAGCATGAACACGGGCATCACCATCACCACCATCACGAGGGAGAGGGTGAAGTCGAGGAGTATGGCATCGGGACATATGTCTATTACCGACGCAAACCTTTCGATATCAATAAATTCGACAATTTCGTCGCCAAGCATTGGCCGGCCGGCGTCATTCGCGCAAAGGGTATCTGCTACTTCACGAATGAGCCGGACCTCTGCTTCCTTTTCGAGCAGGCGGGCAGTCAGATCGGACTGAAAAATATCGGGCAATGGTACGCGACCATGCCCGAAGATCAGTTGAATCAGATGTTGCTGGAGGATCCTGTGCTTCGCGCGGATTGGGATCCGGAGTATGGCGACCGGATGCAGAAGCTCGTCTTCATCGGCCAGCATCTGGACCGTCACGCCATCCGCGAGGCGCTTGATTTCTGTCTGGCTTAAATCAATTCCAGCGCCAGCTTGATCATCTTGTCCATCCCGAGGGCCCGCGACTTCGCATCCAGCTCCTCGTGGGTGATCGTATTGTCGCTCACCGTCAGGATCGCCAGCGCCTTCTTGCCGCTCACCGCCGCATTGAAATAAAGGGCGTACGCCTCCATTTCGACCGCCAGCACACCCAGGGCGGGCCATTGTCCCTGATTCGGGCTGGAATTATAGAAAATGTCGGAAGTCATCACATTGCCGACCTCATAGTCCAGGCCCTGCTTCTCCGCCTCCTCGACGGCCTTTCGCAGCAGACCGAAATCGGCGATTGCCGAAAAATGCCCCGGAATGCCGCGCTCCTTACCGTAGTTGGAGTCGGTGCAGGCGCCTTCTGCGATGACCAGGCTTCCGAGCTTGACATCGGCCTTGTAGGAGCCGCAGGTGCCGATGCGGATGATGCGGTCCACGCCATAGAAGTTGAACAATTCCCAGGTATAGATGCCGATGGACGGGATGCCCATGCCGTGCGCCTGCACGGAGACTTTCTTTCCCTTATAGGTGCCCGTATAGCCGTAGGCGTTGCGGACATCGTTGTAGAGTACGGGATCCTTGAGGAAATTCTCCGCGATGTACTTGACGCGGATCGGATCTCCGGCCATGATGACGGTCTTGGCGATGTCGCCGTATTTTGCCGCATTGTGCGGGGTGGGGGTATTCTTCTTGCTCATAGTGCGTTGTATTAATCTGTGGATTCACCCAAAGATACGTATTTTTTTCGTATTTTTGTTTGTAACCGTAATACAAGCAAAACCATGCCTCAGAATTGCCTCTACTGCCACAACAAGGCCGTGCTTGACTCCCTGATGATCAAGATCGCCGACCTGGAAGTTTCTACCCTCTACCTTTTCAAGGAACAGACCCATCCGGGACGCTGTATCGTCGCCTACAAGGATCACATCGGCCAGCAGTTCGAGATCCCGTAAGAGGACTGGGTGAAGTTCATGCTGGACACGCGCCGGGCCGCCGTGGCCATCGACCGCGCCTTCCATCCGGACAAGATCAATTTCGGCGCCTATTCCGATACGCTCAAGCATGCGCACTGGCATCTGGTCCCGAAATACCAGGACGGCCCCGAATGGGGCGGTGTCTTTGCCATGAATCCGAAGCAGACCTACCTGACAGACGAGCAATATGCGGATACCATCGCCCGTATCCGGGCGGAACTCTGATTGATAAAGACCTATGAAAAAGACACTCCTGTGCTTGTCCGCCGCTGTTGCGGCGCTTGTTTCCTGTGCTGAAAAGGCTCCGGTCCTGACCGCATCCGGCCTGGATCCGCAACAATTCATTGCCACCGTTCCTCCTGCTGCGGAGGGGGAGCCTGCCTTCGGCTCAGCAGCCGGGAAAGGAGGCGAGACGGCGCTTTATGTCCTGCGCAACGCAGCCGGGATGGAGGCCTGCATCACTAATTTCGGCGCGCGCCTCGTCTCGCTGATGGTGCCCGACCGTGAAGGCACCCTGCGCGACGTGGTGCTGGGCTTTGACAATATCGCGACCTACATCGACAATCCTTCGGCGTTCGGTGCCGTGATGGGGCGCTATGCCAACCGCATCGGAGGCGGGCGCTTCACCCTCGACGGGCAGGAGTATACGCTGCCGCTCAACAACAACGGTGTCAACTGTATCCACGGCGGGCCGCGCAGCTGGCAGTACGCCGTCTTCAACGCCTCGGAGGTGTCCCAGGACCGCCTGGTCCTTGATCTGGTCTCTCCGGCAGGCGAATTCGGATTCCCCGGGGAAGTGCATTTCACGGTGACCTATGCCCTGACTGTCGCCGGGGAACTGCGGGTCGACTATGAGGCCGTGACGGACGTGCCGACCGTGATCAATGTGACGAACCATTCCTTCTTTAATCTGGCCGGTGATCCGACCTGCAAGGTGCTGGACCACCTACTGACCGTGGACGCCGATCGCATCACGCCCACCGATGACCGTCAGGTGCCGACCGGGGAACTGCAGCCGGTCGAGGGCACGCCCTTCGATTTCCGGCAGCCGCGCCTGATCGGGGAAGGAGTTGCGGATCCGGACGACCCGCAGATCGCGATTGCGAAGGGGTATGACCACAACTTCGTCCTGAATCATCCCGGGGACCTGGGCGTCGCGGCCGCGGTGTGCTGCTGTCCGGCGACGGGCATCGTGCTGACGGTCCATACCGACCAGCCGGGTATCCAGGTGTATTCAGCCAATAATGTGAACGGGACGCTGACGGGCAAGGGAGGTGTGCCCCTGCAGGCGCAGACCGCAGTCTGTCTGGAGACCCAGCATTTCCCGGACAGTCCGAACCGGCCGGAGTTCCCTTCGACGGTCCTGCGGCCCGGGCAGCCGTTCCGGAGTACGACGGTCTTTGCGTTTTCGGTCGCGGAATAGCCAGGAAGGACGCGGGAGGCTGTCATGGCGACGAAACTGGAGAAATATATCTGGCTGGTGGATACGCTCCGGCGCTCGGGGGGATCGACCCTGGAGGAACTGGGGCGGGCCTGGGACAGGAGCAGCGTCAATGATACGGGCACGGAGTTGACGGTACGTTCATTCCGCCGCTATTGCCGCGAGATCGAGGACCGTTTCGGCATCCGGATCCGCTGTGACCGGCATGATTTCACATACACGGTGGAGGAGGAGCCGTCTGGGGAGGGAAGTGTCCAGTCCTGGCTGCTGGACACGCTGACGGTAGATAACCTGCTCAAGGAGAGCCGGGACTTGCGGACGAGGATCCTGTTTGAACGTATCCCTTCGGGCCAGCAGTACCTGGCACGGATCATCGGGGCGATGCGCGACGGGATCGTGCTGGAAATGAAGTATGCGCGTTTCTCGGATGAAGAGGGCTATACGACCTGGCTGCACCCCTATTTCGTCAAGGTGTTTGCCCAGAGATGGTATGTGGTGGGACCGACGGGACGCCATCCGGATGCGCCGCGTGTCTATGCGTTGGACCGGGTCCTGTCGCTGAAGGAGACGCAGGAACGGTTCATCTATCCAGCCGGGTTCGATCCGGAGGCGTTTTTTGCGGAAAGCTATGGCATTTTCCGCGGGGACGGACCCGCTGTCCGGATCGTTCTCCGGGCGGGGGAGCGTCAGGCGAAGTATCTGCGCTCGCTTCCACTGCATCCTTCCCAGCGGGAACTGACTGCCGCCGAGGCCGCCAGGCTTGGTTATGAGACCGATCTTTCGTCCTGTTATTTCGTCCTTCGCCTGACTCCGACCCTGGATTTTATCCAATACCTTCTTTCCCAGGGTGACGAGCTGGAAGTGCTGGCCCCGGACTCCCTGCGCGAGGACCTAGGTCGCCGCGCTGCTGCCATCGCCGGGCTCTATCGCTAACGAGTGACGCCGCCCCTCATTGCTGCCCGGCCCAGCGTTCTGGGGAAGCTCGATAGTTTCTACCGGGCGGCGATGCACTCGATCTCGACGCGGGCGCCTTTAGGCAAGTCCTTGACTGCCACGGCGCTGCGGGCAGGGAACGGTGCGGCGAAGAACTGGGCGTACACCTCATTCATGGCGCCGAAGTCCGCCATGTCAGCCAGGAAAACCGTGGTTTTTACGACGTTATTGAGATCCAGTCCCGCCGCCTGAAGGATGGCGCGGGCGTTGAGGAGGGACTGACGCGTCTGTTCCGCAACGCCTCCCTCGGGGAAAGCGCCGGTCGCAGGGTCGATGGGAAGTTGCCCGGAGACAAAGACGAGGCCTGCGCCGCTGTCTATGGCCTGGCTGTACGGCCCGATCGCAGCGGGCGCTTTTTCAGTGTGGATGGGTTTCATGTCGAATCGTTTTCTTTCTCCAAATATAGCGACTTTTTTTGTCTCAGGATACTTGTAACGGCTTCTCGTTTCATCCTAAATGTACGAGCCAGTTGTGGTATGGTCGTTTTCATGGTCCTATTTATGTATGGGATCAGGCGCAGTTTCTTTTCTACCGGTAGTTCCCCCACCTGTAGATGGAACCAGCGCAGGCTGACATCGTTGACAGATGCTAGGAATTCCGTATCAGGTTGCCTTCTGCGTGGAGCATCCACCAGTTTCCATTGCATTTCAGCGGGATTGACTGTCCCGATGGTTTTCATGAAGTAAGCTGGATCGTCGTTGAAGGCCTGTTCCAGGTATCGGCTGTCACAGATACTCGCCGGGATTAGATGGTTCTGTTCATCCAACAACCAGCCGACTCCTTTCAGTTCATCTCCCGTATGAAGGATCTCTTCCTTCTGCCGTTTGGTCAATGCGGATACCGGTTTTCCGTGGGCCGGTTCTCCTCTGGGACGGAACATGGCCGAGTAGCCGGACCAGGGGTATTTGGCGACGTTGCATCCATTGTCCAGGGCATTTCGGGGTATGTAGGCGAGTGCGTTACGGACATGCCACTCATTCTCAAGGACCAAGGCGCTTACGGAAGTGTGTTTCATCGCTTTTCTCTCGCCGTGCTTGCGGCTGAACCACATCGAGTATCGTTTCTTGACCTCTTCTCCGTACAGATGGGCGTCTTCTTGAGACAAGGCGAGGACGGTCGCATGAAAGTGATTGGAAACGACAGCGTAGATGACGATGATGACGTTTTTCTTTTTGGCGGCGATGACCATGACCTTTACCATGGCATCATAGTCTTCATCGTCCCGGCAAAGGATGGTGTCTTCCAACCCTTCCAGACAGACGTGGACGGGTTGCAACCGTTTCAGACGTCCATCCGGAAGCGTGCGGATCGCAATCCGTTCCATGGGGCTAACTCTTTACGTCGGAGGGACCGACACCGGGCGGGAAGTCTATGACTGTGCCACCTGAACGCTTGAAGGCTTCTTTGGCTTCCGCAATGACCCGGGCAGTCATTCGGGAGGCCTCGTCCAAGTGACGGATCATCTCTTTACGGTTGACACTGACCGCCAGGTCGGCAATCGCCATCGCGCGAATGACGGCAAGGACACTCAGTTCGTTCCCGCCCCAAAGCGTGGTCATCATGGAAAGTGTGAATTGATTGACCAGGTCAGGAATAGCTTCCGGATTCTTTTTTACGTCCAGATCCGTTTCGAAACGGATCTTCTGGTCTCCAGTTCGGATGACCCTCAAGATAGTTTTCATAATTTAAGTTTTTCAATAGTTCAAGGTCAAAGATAATTTCCCGGGGTCGATCTTGCAAGAAAAGAAACTGTAATCTTGAAAGAAAATGGGGAAGGTGGGAAAATAGAGCTATTACCTTCCCCAGCTAAAATGCAGTACAGTGGCCTGGGTGACCTTTTGGGCGGGGAAGGTGTCATGGCAAAAAATCCACCTTCCCCAAATGGAACCGACACCTTCCCCAAACAGGACTTACACCTTCCCCAAAAGGCCCCAGCTCCTTCCCCGAGACCTAGTAAAGCGTGACGGGGCCGAGGAGGCCGGCGGAGACGGGCTCGTGGTTGCGACGGAAGGTGAAACGCTTGGCCGCGGAGTTGTCGGGCAAGGTGCGCATGTAGTTGCACATCTGGGTTGTCACGCGGATCTCGAGTTCATTTTCACCCGGTCGGATCAGGCCGGCGAGGTCGAAGACCGGGTCACCCCACCAGCGGAGGCCGGCGTAGCAGCCGTTGACCCAGACTTCGGCGATGTCGCAGACTTTGCCCAGGTGGAGCAGGCGCGACTGCCGGTCGGGAATGGTGACGGTGGTACGATAGGTCGCCGTGCCCATGAAGGAAGGATGCGTGTCTTTGAGGTCGGGGAGCATGCCGCCGCCATCAGGAACCGCCTCGAAACGGATCACGCTGTCTACCTGAGGGTTGACCAAAGTAACCTGCCAGGGAGTCTGGAGGGTACGGGCGGCATAGGAGGCCGTAAAAGCCTCGGTGGAAGCCGCGGAGGACGCATCATGGGTCGCCGTTGCGCCCGGAGGCAGGGGAGCCGGGGCCCAGAGCGGCGCCTTCACCGCACGGTCGCGGAAAGCAATCAAAACGGTCTCGGAAGGTCCGAGGCGCAGATGCAGGGTGTCTCCGGCCATTTCCAGGGCATAGCGATGACCGTCACAAGGGTTGTACAGCAAGGCCTGGCGGCGGTCCTTCTCCGTCATGGGATCCGCCAGCCGACCGGCTGAAAGCCCTCCTTTCCGGCAGACTGTCGGCACAAAGACCAGATCCGTCTCCTGTGCTTCGCTGAAAGAAGCGTTGGCCAGCAGGAACCAGTCGGTCCCGTCGTCACCGCGGTAATGGTTCTGAAGCAGGAAACGGTCAGGTTGCGTGACTGTCACGTCATGCGGCAAATCATAGCGCCGCATCACCTCCGCATACCATTCCAGCCAGCCTTTTTCGCCTTCCGGCATCTCCAGGGCGACGAAATGTTCCGGGAAGTCTCGAGCCAGCGCTGCTACCTTCGCTCGCACCGCCTTGTCCCGTTCGGCAAAATCCTTCAGTCCCAGCGACTTGCAGGGATAACCCCCGATGCAGAAGACCCGGCCGCCGTCCCGCACGAAGGCGTCGACCTTGTCCAGCGTCGCCTCATCGATTCCCTTCAATCCGGCCAGGAACAGCACCTCGTATGCCTGAGTTCGGCAGACCATACGCCCGTCGAGAACCGAGGCATCCCGCAGCACCCCTTCGCTGACATAATCCGCCCCGCCGCCGTTCTTGTGGATGGCCTCCCAAAGGATGGAGGTCCACTGCGTGTTGAGGCGCGCCGGGAACGGCTCGTTCTGCGCTCCCAGTTCCGACCAGAGGTCACCGTTCGCCGGCAAAATGGCGATGGGAGCGACCAGGTCCACGTTCTGCAGTACGGCGCTCATCCGGGCGCGGTAGTCATTCAGCTGCCGCACATAAGGCCACCAGGTGTTGCGCTCATTGTGGAAGGTGCCGTACTGGACCCAACCCGGGAAGGGCGCCTCAGGCGGCGAATAATTGAAGCCGTGCCACACTGAATGCGTGATCCCGGAGAAGGCGGCCATGTCCGAGCCGACCTTCAGGAACTCCAGCGGCATGCGGAAGACCAGATAGGTGTTCGTCATCTCCTCGGCGCTGACCGTGCGCTTGCCGGCGATGTGCGCGGCCGAAGAGACGTATTTGTTGACCATCGTATAGGCACGTCCGCGGCGGTAATCCTCGTCGCCCATTTCCTCGCCGATGCGGTGCCGCAGCCAGTTCGTGGTCCAGGATTCTCCCTCCGGGATGTCATAGTCCAGCGATGAATCCAGGGGCCAGAATCCGCGTCCGTAGGCCTGGGCACGGGACAGGACACCCTTCTCCCGGCACCAGGCCAGGAAGGTGCACGTGTAACGCTCGTAATTGAGCTCCATGCGCGTGATCTCGAAGTCATAGCGGGCGCGGTCGACCTGTTCCTGGAATTCCGGACTCTTGGCGCCGCCGAAACTGTATGTCGAGACATCACCCAGGCGTCCCATCTTGAAGATGATGAAGGGGAACCAGGGCATGATGTCATAGCCGCGCCGGCGCCGGAACTCTTCGGCGAAGTCCGAAGTCCAGTTGCATCCCTCGAGCTCCATGTTGTCCACGAAGAAGGCGCGCAGATGCTCCGAGAGGGGACCGGTCTTGGCCTCGATCCCGTCCGCCATCCGGTCCAGGTAGGTTCGGATTGCTTCCGCGTTCATATAGTCGATCTGGCTGCCGGCCGCGCCGGGGGCGCCGTTGATGACGCTCGCGAAGGAGTCGTAACGGATCAGGGCGTGGAGCTGGTATTTGCCTCTGGGGACATTCAGTGACAGGACACCGTCATGCAGGCGGTCCCGGACATCGATGGCTTGCGACAGGTCTGAGATGGGGTCGGGGACCAGCAGCAGGGAAACGATTTCTGCGCTCATGTCCGGGTTGTCGATCGTTACGGCCGGTTTCCCTTCAGCGATAAGGTCTGTAGCCTGTATATTATGGCGCCGGCCTCCGGACAGCGGCTTGGCAACCGCGATCAGGACCGAAGCGCGTTCGTCCGCTCGCAGGGTTTCCGAGCCGAAGGGCCAGCCGGACCCTATCAGCAGGTCGCAGCCCATCCCAAGTCGCTGCGTTTCGTCGAAGACGGTCTGGAGGCATTCGATCCATTCGTCGCTGAGCCAGGTCAGGGCGGGGCAGTCGAGCGTGTCAGCGCCGGAGGGGAAGGCGATGGGACTGATTTCCACACCGCCGATGCCGGCTTCTTTCATCACCCGGAGTTCCCGCAGCAGTTCGGTCTTGTTGACACGGTCGCCGTTCCACCACCAGCGGACATAGGGCCGGTAGTGCGGGTCGGGTTGGGCAAACTGGCGGTCGATATCCCAGATACTCAGTGAATTACGGTATTGCGTCTGACCGCGGGAGGCGCCTTCCATCTTGCGGACGGCATGCGTATGGACGGGATCCTTGCTGCCGCTGACCCGGTTGCCGGACAGCGTGAGGCGGTCGATGTTGAAGGCTGCGATGCCGCATTCCGAACCATACAGATCCGAGCTGATGTCGTTGCCTTCAATTGTGACGTCACCATGTATGAAGCTGTCGCGTGTGTCCGGGGCGTCGATGAGGACAGCGATCCCGCAGGCCCCGCCTTGCGTGCCTTGGCTCTGGCCGCAGTTGACGATGCGGTTGCGGCGGATGACAGCCCGGGAGGCGAAAGAGCCCTCTTTCCAGCCGCTTTCGGCGCCCACGTGGATCGCGGTGCCGCTGCAGCCCTGGAAGTAATTGTCTTCGATGGTCGCGTGTCGGGCTTTGGACAGCACGCCGCGGGCGAAGTTGCCCAGAACCCGGTTGCCCCGGAACTCCAGGTCCGGAATCTTGCTTGCGTTGAACAGATAGTATTCGTCCACGGGCTCCGGCAGGGGGTCTTGGAGCCTGACGCGTACCCGGAGGGAGCGCGGTTCCCATTCGACGCTGGTAACTACGGTGGTGAGTTCGGGCTTGAGGGTGGCGATGCGCGTTACTTCGACCGTGTCGCCGATACGGGGCACATCGGTTTCCTGGGAATGAGTGAAGGTGGGTGCCTTGAGCTCCGTCAGCAGCCAGCCATCTTCTTGACATTCAACGATATCGTGGTAGTATCCGTGTACATTGATGCCGTCGTCTCCCTGGCCCTGGAAGGTGCAGCCTTCGATCTTGACCAGGCCTCGGCAGGCGGCAAAATGGCTGGCGTCAGTGTTGGTGGAGAAGCGTTTGCCTTCGCGCGGGACGACCTTTACACCTTCGAGTGTAATGTCTTGACTGTCAAAACCTAAGACCCCCATGCCAGGCTGCGAATGGATGGTGACATCCTTGATTGTGGTCTGCTCTGAATGCCCGCTGAAGATCGCGGGGCGGAAATGGAACGTGTGGCTTACGCCGACGGTCTGGCCCAGAAGTTCCGGGGGCATCTGGCCCTTGATGCGCAGGCGGTTGCCGGGCAGTTCCTCGCGTTTGGGGAATCCGAAGACCTTGGGCGCGACGAGGCCGTGGCGCGCATCCCAGACACAGAGGCGGCACATCGGCATCTTGCGGGTCATCTGCCGGTCATCGTCGAATTGGACGGTGAACCACCCGTCTTCGATGTCCGTGATCCGGCCTTCGCTGTGCGGCTGCCGCCTGTAGTCGATGATCAGGCCTTCAAGGGTGAATCCGGTGGCGCCGGTGATGGAGACAGGCTCCATCCAGCCGTCGCATGCCAGGGTCGCGCCTTGTGCCTTGACCGTGACGCCTTTGCAGCCTCCAAAGTCCAGCCCCTTGACATAAGGGAAGTAAGGTGTGAACATCTTTTTCTCCGGGTCGCTGCCGAGTTTGCCGGCGAGGACATCTTCTTCGAGCTGCCGGGCTTGCGGGTCGGTGATCTGATAGACACCGGCGGAGATCAGCAAGGTGGTGCCGGGGTGCTGCCGGCAGTATCTGGCGGCTTTGCGCAGGGCTTTGGTGTCATCCTTTCCGTCATCGGGTTTGGCGCCGAAACGGGCTGCGGAGACGGTCTTGCCCGCAGGGGTGGCCAAGGCGGACGAAGCTAACAGGAGGGCCAACAGGATGGCGCTGAAGGGGATGGGGGAGTGGAAGGCGGCTTTCATAAAGCAAAAATAACTTTTATCCTTGATTTGTTCAAATGATTTGCTATCTTTGCAGTCACTTTCCAATGGGGGTATAGCTCAGATGGTAGAGCGATAGGTTCGCAATCTATAGGTCAGGGGTTCGAGTCCCCTTATCTCCACCAAAAAGGGGTCCGGTTTTGCCGGACCCCTTTTTGGTCGGAGATGTTTATTCATTGGGGAGAGGACTCCCCAAACCCCTTCTTTTGGCCTTTGGCCTAAGTTAGTTTTTTATTGGACAACTATGGCGTTGGGGATGACGCGCTGGCCATAAGGGTCGAACCGGTGATTGTCACAGGGGTGGTTGATGACGCCGGCAGGCTGGACCCAGAGCGTCGTGGAGCCGCCACCATCCAGGTTGAGCGCATCGACCAGGCCCAGCTTCCAAGCGAAGGCTTTCGCTTCCGTAATGGACATTCCTTCGCCCTTTCCCTCTGCACGGCCGTCCACGGCGACGAGCCAGATCGCTCCCCGGTCATCTTTCCCGATGATGGAACGCGGGTGCCGCCGCATGTAAAACACTTGTGCATCGGGCGTTTCGGCCGTGAAGGAATTCATTTTCCCATTCTGGATCAGGACCGGACCGCTGACCATCACGTCCGGCTCAGGGACGGCTTCTCCCGCATAGTCCACCCCTTCCGTGGGGACGATGCGCACGTCGGAGCCCTGCACGGCAACAAGTCCGTTAGCCTGCGGGGCCTGGTTGTCCGGGAAGATGACGGCCCCTTCGTCCTTCAGATAAGTTATGCTGCTCCGTTCCCGCATGTTGAAATAACTGCCGTTGATCCCGGCGATGGCTTGATAACGCCGGCAAAGGGCTTCCGTGCTGTCGGCGGCTTCCCGTTCCGCGCTCACGATCTGGGTCTGGAACGCCTCCGGCTTGAAACACACGAAAGAGATGGATTGCCGGCTGTCAAAGAGCTGCGTATCCCATTGGCCATAGAAGCCGTCGACGTCAGCGATGTCGCCTTTGTCCAGGACTTCGCCGCTCCGGAGATCATAGACCGTGACCTCTGCGGGGAAAAGAACCCGTCCGGCGATCGTCGTGGCGGAAGGGGCGCGGGAGACAGTCGTTTTAGACGAATAAGACGGGGCCTTGAAAGGGGACGGGGAAGGCTTGTCCGCCGTCTCTTCTCCCGGCTTGCGGAGCATGAAGATATTGTTGAATTCATAGTCCAGGGCAGCCCCCAGATAGGTGTTGAACATACTGTTCTTGATGATGCCCCAGTAGTGCTTGAAATGATATTCGAAGGGATGGGTTCCGGAGATGTTTTCCTGCGTAGAAGGCCGCGCCATCTGCAGGACCAGGTGCTCCACGGTCGCGTGGTAATGTCCTCCGGAAAGACGGATGACGACGTCGCCGGACACTTGGGCGGCGGTCAGCAGGATCTCGGCATGCTCGGGGCGGATCCCTGCTCCGTCATAGCGGACCGGGTGCATCGGAAGCTTGGCGGTGATGACGCCGGGTTTCGAGGCATCCATCTGAGACAGAACCCCTTTTTCTTGCAGGGCCTGGGCGAGATCTTCCTGGGAGATGGGATTGTCATAGTCCATCTGCCAGTAGATTTTTCCGTCCGTGATGCCGAAGTAATGGGTGTCCGGCCCTTGGGCGCAAAGGCTGCCGCAGAGGGCGAGCAGGAGGGTCAGAAAGGTGATTCTTTTCATGGCGCTTTCAATTAATCCTGGGAAAGTTAACGATAATGCGAATCATATCCAAAGGATAATTCCTATATTTGGGGAGTATGGAGA